>WNGP01001020.1_pt1 | contig 40104 bp, 34 predicted proteins | sample 5407671 | NCBI WGS metagenome assembly WNGP01 (sample SAMN13153381, study PRJNA577476) | soil metagenome | isolation source: 40 cm soil or saprolite under Garry oak tree replicate 2 | place: USA:California | collected 2016-06-15 | reverse complement strand
CGAGCGCGATGATCTTGCCGTGATCCATGATCGCGACCCGGTCGCACAGGCGCTCCGCTTCCTCCATGTAGTGCGTCGTGAGCAGCACCGTGCCCCCTGCGGCGCGGAACCGGCGGATGATCTCCCACAGCTGCCGGCGCGATTGCGGGTCGAGGCCCGTCGTCGGCTCGTCGAGGAACAGCAGCTCGGGCTTGCTCACGAGGGCGCACGCTACCGCCAGCCGCTGCTTCTGACCGCCGGACAGCGTCACGACGCGGGCGTTGCGTTTTTCCTCGAGCTCGACCAGCGCGAGCACTTCCTCGACGGTGTGCGACCGACGATAGAACGACCGGAACAGCGCGAGTACCTCCGTGACGGTGAGCTTGTCGGCGAGCTGCGTTTCCTGCAGCTGAATGCCGAGCCGCTCCCGCAGCGCCCGCCCGGCAGCGCCTTCGCGCCACGGCGTTCCCAGGATCTCGACGTCGCCCGAGTCCGGCGAGGTCAGCCCTTCGAGGATCTCGATCGTGGTGGTCTTTCCGGCGCCGTTCGGCCCGAGCAGGCCAAAGCATTCGCCGGCCCCGACCGTGAGATCGAGACCCGCGACGGCAACGACATCCCCGAAGCGCTTGGTCAGCGCCCGACAGTTGATCGCTACGATTTTGGCTTCTCGGTGTCTTTTGCTTTTTCTTTTTCGGGCGACATTTCGTGGGCCATCTTGAGCGCTTGATCGAGCTGCATCGACATGCTGTTCACGCCGTCGGTCAGCGCGCGCACCTTCATCATGATCCCCGTGCCTGCCCGGCTCGCGACGATCGCCAATGTGCCGGCGACATCGGGCAGAGTGCCCAGATTCGCGGTGAGCGCGCGCTGGCGCATATGGGACAGGTCCCGCGCGATGTTCCCGCAGATGCCGTCGATGATTTTGGGTTTCGCGGCCCGGTTGGACTCGAGGTCGGCGACCAGCTTTCTGACGTGATCCACGGTCCGGACGTAACCCTGCAGCTCTTCAATGCGGCGGATCTGATTCGCCGATTGCTTCTGCACCACCGCTAGTTCCTCGGGCCCAGCGCCTCGGTGCGCGCGCGGCCATCGACGAGCGACAGCGGCGACACGCCGAGCAGCACAGCGAGCGTCGGGGCGATGTCCACCGTGTTCATGCGTCCCGCGTACGACCCGCGCTTCACGCCGCGGCCCCAGAAGATGATGGGTACGTGGGAGTCGTCTTCCGACGGCTGGCCGTGCATGGCGATCGGCAGGTTGAGGATGTCCCACACCGACCCGGGTTGCAGCGTGACAGTCAGGACGACTCCCGCGTCGGGCGCCAGGTGATGCAGCCAGCGGCGGGCGACCGGGTCGGACGCCGTGTCGGCGCGCGCCAGGTCGGCGGGCCGGATCACGCGCGCCACGCCCTGCACGCGCAGGATCCGTGCGGCAAGCGCATCGAGGACGCTGTCGGTCTTCACGCCGATCGCCGCGAACCGGCCGTTATCGCGCAGAAACAGCATGCCCGTTTCGAATTCCAGCCACGCGCGCGGTGGGTTGCCAGCCCCCGCGAGCCGGTCGAGATCGCGGTTGACTGCGATCACCAGGGTGTCGAGCGACACGTGGTACGCCGGGGCGTTGGTCTTCGCGCGCGTCCGCTCGGGGTACGAGGTCACGCCATGATCGGCGGTGAGGACGACGACGATGTTGTCGCGTCCCACGCGATCGGTGAGTCGCTTCAGGAACCACGCGAGGTAATGATCGAGCCGCAAGACTTGATCGTGAATCTCCCGCGAGTCGGGGCCGAACGCGTGGCCCACTGCATCGGTGGTGGACAGACTCACCGCCAGAATGTCGGTGCCTTTGCGGCCCAATTTCAGCGTCTCGAAGCCCTCGAGCGCGAACAGCAGCGTCAGCGAGTCCATGGCGGGCACGCCCGCGATGGCTGCGGCCGCAAGGACGCTGTCGGCGGGCAGCGCGTGCGGAAAGACGACGCCCGTGCCGCCATTCTCCCACACCTCATTGTCCGGTTCTTTGTACGCGCTATCCGGGAGGAGCAGCGACCAGACCATATTGGCGGCCTTGAACGGCAAGCGGCGCGCGTTGAACGCCTGGACCCACGTCGGCAACGTGTCGGCGTAGTAGCGACTCGTCGTGAACAAGCCCGACTGATACCAGTAAACCTGTTCCTTCGCGCGCCCGATCGGGAGGATCGCGCCGCGGTCCTTCCGGCTCACCGACAACACGCGTGTGGCAGGATCGACCGCCTTGAGCCAGTCAATCAGCGTCGTGCCGCGGAAGCGGCGCGGCGACGCGCCGGGACCCGTGGTGCCGAGCAGCGGCGCGAGCGAGTCCTGCACCCCCTCGGAATTGCGAATAATGCCGGTATGCGCGGGCCACATGCCGGAAAGAATCGTCGAGTGACCGGGCGCCGTTTCTGTGACGGCATGGTCCTGATAGCCGTCGGTGAAGAACGCTCCCTCAGTCGCGAGCTGTCCCAGCCCTCCCGTCAGCTGGCTTTTCCAGCGCGTGAAGTAATCGGCTCGCAGCTGGTCCACGGTGATCACGACGACCAGCTTGGGCCTGGGTGGCGCAGGGGTGAGCAGCCAGCCCAGGAAGGCGAGATAGACGGCGAGATTCATGGCCAGAAAGTAGCGGTCGTTAGGCCGTCGCCGCCACCACCGGTTCGTGGGGACGCTCGCGGAACGCCAGGAGGGCGGCGAGCGACACGATCGCCGCTGCGAAGAGAAACGGGACCCCGTGCCCCAGTGATGCGAAGGCCACGGTCGCGCCCACTGGTCCCACGATGCTCATGATCCCGCGGAAGGTCTGCTGGGCTCCCATCACCAGGCCGAGCTCATGCCGATCGGTCCGTTGGCTGACCAGCGAGGTGGACGCGGGAAACAGCAGCGCCGTGCCCATAGGCACGAGAATCAGAAACAGGATGAACAATGGCATCGCGCGGGTCGGGGTCAGGAACCCCGCGGGCAGGGGCATCAACGCGAGCCCGAGCAGCAAGGAAATGGTGCCGATCTGCATGGTTCGGATCTCACCGAATCGAGCGTTGAACCATCCAACCAGCGTGGCGCGCATCAGCACTCCCACCACCCCGAAGATCGGGAAGAAGTAGCCGATGGTCCGGGCACTGATCGCGAAAGTGTCCTTGAGATACAGGGCGAGCACACCGATCACGACGTTGAGTGCCAGCATCCCGACGACGTAGATCCAGATGACCCGATGCGCCGGCGTCGTCGGCTGTCGGATGATCTCCACCAGCGCCTGACGGACCGATCGTCCCTCGCTCACCACGAAGTGTCCGCTGGGGCCGCGCGCGTGCGCCGCCCGCGACTCCGGCAGCCATTTCCAGGCAAAGAACACGTTGACGAGAACCATGACCGCCGCAACAAGCCCCGGAGCCTGGCGGCCAAAATTGTACGCCGCCGATCCGATGAACGGACCGATCACCACCCCCGCACTCGTCGCTGCGGACAACCATCCGAGGGCCTTGGCCCGTTCTTTCGGCTCCATGGTATCGGCAACGTACGCCTGCGCGACGCCTGTGGTCCCGCCGCCCAGCCCCTGCACGATTCGGGACGCGAACAGCATCCACAGGCTCGTCGCAAATCCGAAGATGACGTATGCAAATGCCGACGCACCAAGACCGATGAGCATCGCGGGGCGCCGCCCGTAGCGATCCGAGAACTTCCCCCACACCGGAGACGAGATGAGCTGAGCCACCGCGAACGACGCAATGAGCGGGCCGACGAGCCATTCCGGTGCCTTGAGGTCGAGTGCATAGAACGGCATCAGTGGCGCGACGAGCATCAGGCCCATCATGTCTACGAAGCAGACCGCCATCAGTACCCAGAGCCGCTTCATCGTCTCGCTCCCACGCCCAGCACCACCGCGCTGACCAACATGAGCACCACGCCGAACGCCGCGGCGACACCGGTCTCGGCGAGCCGCAGGCTCGAGAGGATCTCAATCGACACGGGTCGCGTCTCGTAGGTGTAGAGGACGATCGACGCCACGATATCACCGAGCGCGGCAACAAATGCGAGGCTGGCTCCCGCCGCCAGCCCGGGCCTGAGCTGGGGCAGCGTGACGCGCGCGAGCGTGCGCCAGCGGCCCGCGCCCAGACTCGCCGCGGCCTCCTCGAGCGACGGATCGAGCTGCCGGTACGCCGCGAGCACGCCCCGCCCCGTGAGCGGCAACGCGCGCACGAGATACGCAAGCGGCAAGATGACCGCAGTCCCCACCAGGACGAAGCGCAGCTGCAGCGGCGCGTGTACACTGAACGTGATCGCGAGCGCGATCGCGAAGACGGTGCCCGGCAGCGCCCACGGCAGCGCGAGCAGCGCTTCAATGGCGCGGCGCAACGCCACGCGCCGCCGCACCACCAACCATCCGCCGACGAGCGCGATCACGACGGCCACCGCGGTGCTGGCGGACGCCATCCAGAGCGAATTCCACAACGGCCGCAGGCGTTCGGTTTCGGAAAACAACCGGCGATAGTTGTCGAAATTGATCACCGGCGGCAGCACCTCCGTCGTCCACGCGCCGTACGGCACCAGGGAGACCAGCGCCAGCGTCAGGTGCGGCAGCAACAGCAGCACCGCGAGCCCCCAACCGGCTCCCGCCGCGAGCCAGCGCACGCTCGCCCGCCGGATGGGACGCGGCCGGGGCGCGATCCCCTTCCCCAATGCGACGAGGATGTCGTCCCCCTCGGTGCGGCGCAGAATCACGAGGCCGGCCACGGCGACGAGTGCCAGCGCGACGGTCTCCACCATGGCGAGCGGCAGGTCGCCGTTCAGTTTCGTCGCCACGATCTGGGTCGTCATCACGCGGAAGCCCCCGCCAAAGATGTACGGCGCGCTGAACGAGCCGAGCGCGGTCATGAAGGTGAGGATCGCCGCGCCGACGAGCGAGGGACGGAGCAGCGGCACGATCACCCGCCACAGCGTCGCGCGCCGATCGGCTCCCAACGCCTGTGCCGCCTCCAGCATCGACACGTCCAGTTTCGCGAGTCCCGCGCGGGTAAACAGATAGAAGTAGACGTACATCGAGTAGGCGTGGACGAGTAGAATCGCCACTGCCCCTTGGAGCCGCCACGGCGCGTTCTGGAGGTGGAGCAGCGACTGGACTGCGCGGGCGATGAAGCCCGACTCGCCGTACAGAAAAAGGAACGCGATCACGCCGACGAGCGGCGGCAACACGACCGGCAGCGCGATGAGCGCGCCGAGCGTCTTGCGGCCGGGGAAATCGAACCACTCGAACAGAAACGCGAGGGGAATGCCGATCGCGGCCGCCAGGATCACGCTCACCAGCGAGATCCAGATGCTGGCCCAGAGGGCGGCCCACTCGCCGGGGCGGGTGAAGAAGTCCCGGAGCGCTGATGGGTGGGCCGCATCGGCCGCGACGATGAGGATCGGATAGATGACGAGCCAGGCGAGCAGCAGCGTCAACGCCGCGGCCGCGAGGTCGGACCGCTTCGACCGCACCATCACAACGCGATCACGCGTGTGGCTTCCACATACACGCGCTCCCCCACCTTCGCGGCGTCGGGCTCGGCCATCACTTCGAAGCGCTCCTGGTCATCGCTCTCGACCACGAAAAACGCGGCGGCGCCGATGTAGCGCCGCTCGCGTACCACTCCGGGCAGGCCGGCCGCGCCAAATCGCAGGCGCTCGGGCCGGACTATCAGCACACCCTTGCCGTTGGCGCCGAGCGCTCGCGCTGCCTTGCCGCGAAAGACGTTCGCACGACCCACGAACGTGGCGACGAACAGATTGACGGGGTGCTCGTACAAGTCGTCGGGCGCGCCGGATTGTTCCAGTCGTCCCTGGTTGAGGACTGCGATGCGATCGCCAAGGTCGAACGCTTCTTCCTGCTCGTGCGTCACAAACACCGTCGTGATCCCGACGCGCTTGATGACTTCGCGCAGCTCGTGGCGCGTCCGCTCCCGGAGCGCCGGGTCGAGATTCGACAGTGGTTCGTCGAGCAGCAGGATGCGCGGCTCGGGCGCGAGCGCGCGCGCCAGCGCGACGCGCTGCTGCTGGCCGCCGGACAGCTCCTGGACCTTGCGCCGCTCGTAGCCAGCCAGATCAACGAGTGCGAGCGCTTCAGAGATTTTTTGCTCTACCCGTCCCTCGTCCCCCTTCCCCCTTCCCTGCAGTCCAAAGCCGACGTTCTCGCCGACGTCGAGGTGCGGAAACAGCGCATAGTGCTGAAACACCATGCCGAAGCGCCGCTGCGCGGGCGGCACCATCGTGACGTCCTCACTCGCCACCGCGATCCGGCCGCCATCGGCCGTCTCGAAGCCGGCCAGGAGACGCAGCATGGTCGTCTTACCGCTTCCCGACGGCCCCAGCAGCGCCAGAATCTCGCCGCGCGCGATGTCGAGCGAGATAGGGCCGATGGTCACATCGTGGGCCCAGCGTTTTGCGATCGCCTGAATCTGCAGAAATGCGCTCAATGGCCGTTTCCCGTGCCGCGCACGTGTTGGTCCCACCAGCGCATCCAGTCCGGGCCTTGCTCGGCGAGGAGATTCCAGTCCACGTCGGCCACGACCATGCGGCGACGCACGTCTTTCACCCAGTCGGGCAATGAGTCGGCAGGCAGATCGAGCCGGGCCGGCAACCGGTACACCTCGCGCGCCGCCGCGAGCTGCATCTCGACGCTGCCGACGAAATCCACGTAGGCGCGCGCCGCGGCGAGATGCTTCGCGCCGCGCACCGTCGCGATCCCGTCTTCGATCACCACCGTGCCGCTCTTCGGAAAGACATAGCCGATCGGCATCCCGCGGCGGCGGCTGATCAGGACGTCCGGCAGATCCCAGATCGTGATCAGCCCTTCCTGCCGCGCGATCTTCTCGCTCACGAGCGCCGGGTTTTGCTCGTAGACCTTCGTCTGACCGTCGAGCCGCCGCAGCCACGCGAATCCGGCGGTGGTGTCGCCGGTCTGCTTCATGCCACGCTGGATGATGTAGCCGAACACCGCGCGCATCGTGCCGCTCGCGACCGGGTCGCGGATGATCAGCTTCCCTTTCCATTTCGGATCGAAGAGGTCATCCCAATCCTGCGGCGCCTCGTCCGGCTTCACGACTTTCTCGGCGTAGAGAAAGGGCGCCGGCGTTTCGTAGGCCGCGAAGTAGCAATCACCGGCGCCACGCCCGCGTGCGGCGATGGCCTCGGCCCAGTTCGGGCGCCGGCAATCGAGCAGCGAGTCGCGCGCGGCCTGCGCAAGAATGAGCGACGGACCGCCGAACCACACATCCGCCTGCGGGTTCGCGCGCTCGGAGCGGACGCGGTCGTAGACATCCTGCGAGCCCATGTCGAGCCAGCGCACGTCGATGTCGGGATGAAGGGCTTCGAAGCGGTGCTCGAACAGCGTCAGCAGGTCGCGACCGTGGGGCGAGTAGACGACGAGCGGCGTACGGTGATCGCGCGAGCAGCCCATAAGCAGGACCACGCACCACGCACCACGCACCGCCTTACGGAACATTGCGCCGCTTCAATCCCAGCAGATTCATGAACAAGCGATACGCTCCCGGCACCCCAGCCGGAAGCTGGCGGAAGAAACTCAATCCGGTATAGACATACGTCCCGCGTCCAAGCGGCGCGATCAGGAGGCCCCCCTTCAACTCCGCCGGTGGACTCGGCGGAGGAGGATCGTGCGTCTCGAGCACCGGCACATAGGTCGTGTCCCAGGTGTGCGCGAAGTACAGCCCGCGCTCCTGAATCCACCCGCGCCAATCGCCGTCGCCGATGGCATTGGGATAATGAAAGACGGGATGCGCAGGATCGAGCTCGGTGACCGGCGCGTTTTCGTCGGTCACGCGGTCGTGGGGGCGCGCGATGGTCAACGGATACGGCGCGAATCCGCCGTCCACGAACGGATACTGCTGGTACTGCACGATGACGAGACCACCCTTCGTCACATAATCAAGGAGCCGGCCATTGTTGGCGACGAGCGCGGGCTCGGTTTCGTACGCGCGGCTCCCGATCACGATGGCGTCGTAGCGCGACAGGTCGCCGCGCGCGAGTGAATCGGCGCCGATGAGCTCGACCGGCACACCGATCGCCAGCAGCGCTTCGGGAACCCGGTCGGCGGCGCCGCGCACGTAGCCGACGTGGGACAGTCCCGGCAACGCGACACGCGCCGCGCGAATCTGTGCGACGGAGGGCCTCGTCAGCGCCCGCGGCCGGATGTGCGGGTAGTCGATGATCTCCAACCACCCTGAACCGGCGCGCAGATCGTATGTCCCCGACTTGAGACTGTCGGCGGTCGGCGGTGCGACCGTCACCAGAACACTCTTCGTCTCGTCTTCGCGCGTGAAGGCGAGACTCTCAGCGGGAATCGGCGGCCAGCCGGCCGGAGGCGTGAGCGCGGTGCGGACAGACGCGGCCCCGCGCGCACGATTGGTCACCGTCACCGTGAAGTGCCGGGGCTCGTGCGATCCGCCGTCGATCGGCCAGAGCAACTCGTCCGGAGCGATCGCGACATCGACGTCGCGCGTGACGAAGATCGGACGCCGGACCTCGCCGATTGCCTGGTCGCGGTAGCGGTATACGACCTCGCGGGTCAGCGTGATCGGCTCGCCACCAATGACCAGGCGCACCCGCGCCGTAACCGGCGGCGGCTCGAACGGCAGGCCGCGCACGTCTGCGGGAGCCGTAGACCAGTCGTACAGACCGCCGCGATTGGTGCGCGGACGACGCAAGAAATAGGGTTGGGTCCGCTCGGCATCCTTCGCCACTGTCAGGACGAAACGGCGCGTTACCAGCGACCCGGGCGCGACGGTTGGGGTGCCGATCTCGAGGCGCTCCAGGCTCCAGCCGCTGGGCGCGGCCACGGCCACGCTGTCCACGCGTACGGCGCTGTCGCCGGCGTTCCAGACACTCACTTCGATCTGCAACCGCTCGCCCGGCGTGACGATCCCGTCATCTGCCGTCCCATCGATCGTCACGCCGGCGGCAATCGCGACCGCGCGCTCGAGCAACGCGTGCTGCACCGTGTCGGCCGCTCCGACAAGCCGCAACGCGCGGACCAGATACGGCAGCGTGACGGAGGGGCGCCACGGTGTGAGCGTCGCGCGTGCCGAATCGATGAGCGCACCGTATCCCGGGACGTGGATCGTCGTGTCCACACCCGCGAAGACCGACGTCTCGCCGCCGCCTCCATTGCTCCCCGTCGGCGCCGGCTTGCTCGCGAGCAGCGCGACTCCAGACGTCGCCGGACCGGGCCGCTGCAGCTGCCCCATATCCTGGGATCGATGGCGGCTGCGGCTCGCCATCGCGACCTGGAAATACGATTGGCCGAGGATCGGATCGAGAATGCCGACGGGTAGGGTCAGTGTGGTCGCGGTGGGATCGCCGCGCGTCGAGCGATAGAACTTCTGCGGCCCCCACGTCGAATCGCGCAGCAGGTCGAACGCCTGGCGGGCGAGAATCGCCGAGACCTGATGGTGCCCGTGCCCGTCGGCCGGCGTCCCGGAGAAGACGGCGATGATGATCTGCGGGCGGAACCGCCGGATCACATCCACCACGTCTTTCAGAATCGAGTCGCGCGGCCAGAAGCGGAACGTCTCTTCGGCCGACTTCGAGAAGCCGAAATCGTAGGCGCGCGTAAAAAACTGGCGCGCGCCGTCGAGCTCACGGGCCGCGAGCAGCTCTTCGGTGCGAATGATGCCGAGCTCGGCGCCGAGCTCGGGCCCGATGAGGTTCTGGCCACCTTCACCGCGCGTCAGCGAGAGATAGGCGGCCTGCGCGCCCATCCCGCGTGACAGCAACACCAGGAGCTGGGTGTCCTCGTCGTCGGGGTGCGCGCCGATCATCAGCACCCGCTTGTTGCTGCCGAGCTGGCGCAATGTGCTCGCCAGCGCAGCGACGCCGCCCGTGCCTGCCGGGGACAATTGTCCCTGGCAAGCGTGGGCGGCGCCGAAGCTCAGGAAGAGCCCGAGGAGCCCGCCGACAAACAGTTTCACTATTGGGAAAGGTACACGGCGCCACCCTTCATAACGAACTTCACCCGTTGCAGTTCCGTGATATCGCGTGTGGGATCGCCCGCGACGGCGATGATGTCAGCGTACAGTCCGGGTGCGATGGCGCCGAAGTTTTGGTCCTGGCCGAGTAGCGCCGCGGCAACCGAGGTTCCCGATTGAATCGCCTGCATCGGGGTCATCCCGTACTGGACGTAGTACTCGAATTCCTTCGCCTGATTGATCTCGGTCCATGGAAAGCCGCCGACATCGGTACCCATGGCGATCTTTACGCCCTTCTTCAGCGCGCGACCGAACGCCTTCCGCTCGAGATTTACGAGCGCCACCCACACTCCGCCGCGCGCGACCACATGCGCCCCGACCGTGACCGTCGGCACCCAATAAACGTTGTTGCGCACCATGACGTCCATGAGCGAGTCGGTGAGGCCGTCGCCGTGCTCGATGGAATTAACGCCCGCGCGCAGCGCCGCGGCGATGCCGTCGGAACCGATCGCATGCGCCGCCACGGGACGACCGATGCGGTGGGCTTCGTCCACGATCGCCTTCGCTTCGGCGTCGGTGAAGTTGACCCAGCTGTGCAGCACGCTGTCGGGGGTGAAGTAGTAGCGGCGGTCGCTGTAGTACTTGATCCAGTCCGCGCCGTGCTGCACCTGCTGCCGCACCGCAAGGCGCGCGTTGTCGACGCCGTCCACCGGCTGGACGCCGTGCGGGAGCTCGAGCTCCCAGTTCGCCGTCGTGATCGGATACATCCCGGTCGGCGCCATTGCGCGCGTCGAGGCGAAGACGCGCGGCCCGGGGATCTCGCCGGTGTTGATCGCGAGCTTCACATCGACGTCGGCGTACATCGCCCCTTCAGTTTCGAGATCGCGGATCGCCGTGAAGCCGTGCTCCAGCGCAATCCGCGCATTGCGGGCCGCGAGAATGGCGCGATAGGGCGTGGACTGTTTGAGCAGCTGGTCTTCGTATTCCTGCGACGTGACGTCGCCCTGCAGGAGCAGATGGGTATGGGCGTCGATAAGCCCGGGCAGGACCGTCATCTGGCTGAGGTCGATAACCCGGGCGTTCGGGGCCTGTCCCTGGATCTGGGCGAGCGGACCGACCGCCTTGATCCTTTCGCCTTCGATCAGGATTCCTACATTGGGCTGGACGCTGGCGGACCGGCCGTCCACCAGGCGCCCCGCCTTGATCAGCACCTGCGGAGCCTGGGCATTGGCAGCCGGCAGGACGACGAGACCAACGAACAGCAGCATGAACCCGCGCATCGGGAAGCTCCGGTTCTGGAGAGGCGCGGCAAATCTATCATCTCGGCGACGGAGGCGTACATGGCGGTGCATGTGACCTGCGAATGCGGTACGTCCTACGACCTCAAGGATGAGTTTGCAGGGAAGCTCGTGAAGTGTCCGCAGTGCGGGCGGCCCGCGCGCGCCCCCAGCGTCGCCGTCGCGACGGCGGAAGGTGACCCGGCCTTCGACCGCGACATTTTTCTGCTGCGCCAGCAGATGTTGAAGATCTCCGAGAAATACGACGTCGGGGACGAGCAGGGCAACAAGATCATCTTCGTCGAGCGCCCCGCGCACCTGTTGCGGAATCTGGGCGCGATCCTCGTCGTCCTCGCCGGGCTGGTCCTCGGATTGCCGGCATTCGCGGCGCTCATCGACGCCATGCCGACCGGCAGCTTCCGGGCGATCGTCGGCATCGTCGGCATGGTCACGATTCTCATCGGCTCGATCGTGCTGGGCGTGGTGATATCAGCGAAGCGGCATGTCACCTTCTATCGCGATCAATCCAAGCGCGAGAAGCTGCTCGATATCCTCCAGGACAAGAAATTCGCGCCGATCACGATGACCTATACGGTGCGCGACGCGCGCGGCCGCACGCTCGCCAAGCTAGGCAAGAATTGGCTGTTCAATGCGATCCGCAAGCGGTGGTACGTGTGGGCACCGAACGGGACGCTGTTGTTCCTCGCGAAGGAGGATTCCATCATCCTGTCGCTGCTGCGGCGCTTCCTCGGTCCCCTGTTCGGCATCCTGCGCACCAACTTCATCTTCCTTCCCGCGGGAACCGAGGACGTCATTGGGGAATTCAAGCGCAAATTCACGATCCTCGACCGCTACGTGCTCGACATGACGTCCGATCCGCAGCGAATCATGGACCGCCGCATCGCCATCGCCCTCGGCGTCATGCTGGATACGGGAGAGCGGCGGTGACCACGGGCCCGGGTGGGGGGAACGGCGGCGAGCACGAAGAGCCGATCCTCATCACGCCCGAGATGCTGGCGCCGCGTCGGAGAGTACCACCCCCAATCTCCGATGGCCGCGTGGACTTCGAGCGCGGCATGCGCCGCCTGCCGCCGCTCATCATTGCCCTGATCCTCGCCAACGTCGCGGTGTTCGTCTGGGAGGTCAGCGCCGGTGCCTTTGCCCCGATCCTGGGGTCGACTGGAGCTGATCACACCAGTCCGATCATGGCCGGTGCCCTGATCCGCGAGCGCGTCCTCGCCGGCGAGTGGTGGCGCATGATCACGGCGACCTTCCTGCACGGCAGCCCCGATCATCTCATCGGCAACATGATCGCACTGTTCATCGTCGGGATGGCCTGCGAGCACGCGTTTGGCGTGACCCGGACTGCGGCGATCTATCTCGGGAGTGGACTGGCCGGAACGGCGTTCAGCCTGGCGACCGGGCCGGGACCGTCGGTCGGGGCATCGGGCGCGATCTTCGGCGTCCTGATGGCCGTCGTCGTCATGCTGTATCGCAACCAGCAATACTTCTTCGTGCGCGACAAGCGGATCGGCTTCGTGCTCGCGGCCTGGGCGGCCTGGCAGCTCTTCGTGGGCTTCATGAATCCATTCATCGACAACTTCGCGCACCTGGGTGGGATGAGCGGGGGCGCGATTGCGGCGCTGTTGCTGACGCCGACACTCGCGCGGCGGGAACAGGTTGTTCGGATCACCTGAATAACAGGGACAGGTGAATGTAGGGGCACGTAAAAACAAAAATGTAGGGGCGCAGCATGCTGCGCCCCTACGACATACCCTACCATCCCCTACGTCGGTGTTACCGTGCTGCCAGCGGTTTCCCGTCCGCATCCAGGAATCGGATCTCCCCGAAATTCAGCTCCCGAATCCCGGCCTCGATCTTCGACCGATCGCCCACGACCACCCAGACGAGGTGATCGGGACGAATCGTTTCCTGCGCCGCGCCGGCGGCGTCGGGAAGGGTCAACGCCCGGACGCGCTGCGCATACGTCTCGTAGTAGTGATCGTCCAACCCGAACGTCACGAGCTGTTCGAGCGAGCCCTGCACGGCATCCATCGTTTCCCAATTGCCGGGCAGCGTCAGCGTCAGGTTCGCCTGCGCCTTCGCCAGCTCGTCCGCGGTCACCGGTTTCGGGCCGAGAATGCCGCGCAGCTCCTTGTCGACCTCGATCATCGACTCCTTCGTCTTGTCGGTCTGGACCGGGGCGTACGCGATGAACGGGCGCTGGCCGCGGGCGTCCCAGACGAAGGTGAACGCGCCGTAGGACCAGTGTTTCGCCTCGCGCAAGTTCATGTTGACGCGGGAGGTAAACTGGCCGCCGAGCAGCGATGTCATCGCTTCGATGGCGTACTCACGGGGATTGGCTTTGGGCGCCGCGAGATCGGCGGCGAAAATGATCGACTGCTCCGCTCCAGGGCGATCGAGAATGTAGACGAGTGACCGCGGCTGATCGGCGACCGTGCTCACGTTCTTCTGCGGGACGTCGCCGGCTCGCCAACCGCTGAACAGACGCGTGAGCTTCGGCTGGATTTCCGCCAACGCGACGTCACCGACGATCACCAACGTCGCGTGGTTCGGCTTGAACCAGGTCCGGTGGAAGCGCATCAGGTCGTCGCGCGTCATGGCCGACACCGACGCTTCCGTGCCCGACCCCGTCAGCGGATTGCCGTACGCATGATTGGCGCCGTACAACAGCTGCGGGAAGACGCGGAGCGCCATCTGCACCGGCTGCACCTTCTCGCGCTGGATGCGCGCGAGCCGCTGCCGCTGCTGCCGCTGGAAGTCGGCCTGCGGGAACGACGGATTGAGCAGCACATCGGCAAAGATGTCGAGCGCCGGATCGAGATTCTCCTTCAACGTCGACAGCGCGACGCGTGACACGTCGAGCTGCGAGCTCGTAAACAGCTGGGCGCCCAGCTGCGACAGCGTGTCGCTGATCTGCAGTGCCGTGCGCCGCGTCGTCCCTTCGTCCAGCATGTCGAGCGCAAGGCTCGCCGTGCCGGGCGCTGCGAACTGATCCGCCGCATAGCCCGCATCCACGAGCAGCGTCAGCTGCACCTGCGGAATCGAGTGCCGCTCGGCGAGCACGATCTTGAGCCCGTTCGGCAGCGTGGCGCGCGCGATCGCCGGGAAGCGGGCGTCGGGTGGCGTGCCCGCGTCGGGCAGCTTCGTGCGGTCGGCGCCGCTCGCCGCCGTCTCGAACGTGGGATAGGGACGCACCTCGAGCACCCAATCGCCGTCGGTCGCGGCGGATTTGAGCTCGCCGGCCGTCGCCGTCGCGATGCGCCGCTGCGTCACCAGGTAATGATCGGCGCTGCCGGTGAATACTTCGTTTCGCGCGAGTACGTCGGACTTCCCGCCGAAGCCGCCGATCCGCTCGATGCCGCGGATGAAGTTCGCGCGCGACTGCGTCTTGATGCGCCGCAGCTCGCTCGCGGTTGGACCCGCCTGGATGAAGCGCGCGAGCTCTTCGTCGATGGCCCGTTCCACCCGCGCGAGATCGCCGTTCGGCTTCGCCGTCGCGCGAATTACGAGCTGCCCACCGATCTCGCGGAGATCGACGTAGGCGATCACGTCGGTGGCAATCTGGTCGTCATAGACCAGCCGCTTGTAGAGCCGCGACGTCTTCCCCGCCGCGAGCACGTCGGTCACGAGGTCGAGATAATCGGCATTCGCCGATCCGTACTCGGGGATGTTCCACTCTTTGTAGATCCGCGCCTGCGGCACGCGGTCCTGCATGATCTCGCGATGCGACCCCGTGCGCGGCGCGATCCAGGTCTCCTGCTTGGCGATCGGCGGCGTCGCCGGAATGTCGCCGAAGAACTGCTCCACTTTCTGACGCGCCGTCTCGGGCGTGATGTCGCCGGCCAGCGCGATGACGGCGTTGTTCGGGCCGTAGTATGTGCGGAACCATTGCTTCACGTCTTCGACCGAGGCGGCATTGAGGTCTTCCATCGACCCGATCACCGACCACGAGTACGGATGGCCCGCGGGATACGTGCCCTCGGTCATCAGCTCGTTGACCTTGCCGTATGGCTGATTCTCGCCCTGCCGTTTTTCGTTCTGGACGACGCCGCGCTGCTCGTTGACCTTCGCCGTGTCGATCGCGCCGAGCAGATGGCCCATGCGATCGGATTCCATCCACAGCGCGATGTCGAGCGCGTTGGTGGGCACGTTTTCGAAATAGTTGGTGCGGTCTTGGTTCGTCGTGCCGTTCTGATCGGTCGCGCCGATGCGCTCGAACGGCTGGAAGTAGTCGTCGTTGAAATGCTCGCTGCCGTTGAACATCAGGTGCTCGAACAGATGGGCGAACCCCGTGCGGCCGGGCCGTTCATTCTTGGAGCCCACGTGGTACCAGATGTTGACGGCGACGATCGGCGCCTTGTGGTCCTCGTGGACGAGCAACGTCAACCCGTTCTTCAGGACGAAACGCTGATAGGGAATCGTGATCGGCGCCGGCTCGGCTGCGCGTGCCCGGGTACGGGTGGTTCGAGCGGGGCGCTGTGCCACCGCGGGGAATGCGGCAGCGACCCCGAGCGCCAGGGCGAGAAACGCTAGGCGAGACATGGAATTCTCCTTCATGAAAGGCTGACGGCGGGCTGAACGGCCTGAAGATATTACATTTAAGGCGCATGGCTACTCTCGCCCCACCCAAACGGACCGTCAGCGCCGACGAGGCGCGTGAGGTTGCCGAAGCGGCACGCGAGCAGGAATGGGCGGCGCCCAGCTTCGTCCGCGACCTGTTCCTCGGCAAGCTGCGGATGGACCTGATTCACCCCTACCCCGAACAAGACGCGGACGAAGTCGCCCGCGCGAAACCGTTTCTCGACAAGCTCGAGCGATTCCTCCGCGAGGACGTCGATTCCGATCGCATCGACCGCGAAGGAGAAATCCCCGAGACGGTGATCGACGGCCTGCGCCAGCTTGGCGCGTTCGGCATCAAGATTCCACGCGAGTACGGTGGGCTCGGGTTGTCGCAGCTGTCCTACATGAAGGCGATCGAGCTCGTGTCGTCGGTGGACGGCTCGCTGACGGCGCTGCTGTCCGCGCACCAGTCGATCGGCGTTCCCCAGCCGCTCAAGATGTTCGGCAACGAAGCGCAGAAAAAGAAATACTTCCCCCGCCTCGCCAAGGGCGCGATCTCGGCATTCGCGCTCACCGAACACGGCGTCGGGTCCGATCCCGCCGCGATGGAAACGACCGCCATCCTCGACGACGATGTCTGGGTGCTGAACGGCGAGAAGCTGTGGTGCACCAACGGCACCAAGGCGGAGCTGCTCGTCGTGATGGCGCGGACGCCGTCGAAGATGGTCAGTGGGAAAGAGAAGAAGCAGATCACGGCGTTCATCGTGGAGACCGACTGGCCGGGCGTCGAGATCGTGCACCGCTGCCACTTCATGGGCCTGAAAGCGCTTTACAACGGCGTGATCCGCTTCACAAACGTGCGCGTCCCCAAGGAAAACGTGCTCTGGGGCGAGGGCAAGGGATTGAAGCTCGCGCTCATCACGCTCAATACCGGCCGGTTGACGCTACCCATTTCGTCGGTTGCCGCGGGCAAACGCTGCCTCGAGATCTCCCGCCGCTGGGCGGCCGAGCGCGTGCAGTGGGGCCGGCCGATCGGCCAGCACGATGCGATCGCGCAGAAGATCGGGACGATGGCGGCGAACACGCTCGCGATGGAGGCCGTGGCTGAGCTGTGCGGCGCGATGGCGGAGCGCGGCGGCTACGACATCCGCCTCGAGGCCGCGATCGCCAAGCTGTACAACTCCGAGGCCGGCTGGCGCATCATCGACGACACGGTCCAGATCCGCGGCGGCCGCGGCTACGAGACGGCCGATTCGCTGCGCGCGCGGGGCGAGGCGCCAATCCCCGTCGAGCGCATCATGCGCGACTTCCGGATCAACCTGATCTTCGAGGGTTCGTCGGAGATCATGCACCTGTTCATCGCGCGCGAAGCCGTGGACAAGCATCTCCAGGTCGCCGGCGACGTCGTCTTGCCTGGAAAAACTGTGCGGGAGCGCTTGGCCGGTCTGGGCCGTTCCGCGGCGTTCTACGGGTGGTGGTACCCGTCGCGCTGGCTGGGCTGGAGCCTGTGGCCGCGGTACGCCGAGTTCGGGCGGCTGGCGAAGCACGTCCGCTTCGTCGAACGCAGCTGCCGGCGTCTGGCGCGCAGTGTCTTTCATTCGATGATTCGGTTCGGTCCCAAGCTCGAGCTGCGCCAGTCGGTGCTGTTCCGGCTGGTAGACGTCGCCGCCGAGTTGTTTGCCATGGCAGCCACCTGCTCACGCGCCCAAGGGCTCTACAAGCAGGATCGCGCGGCGGGCGCGCGGGCGGTGAAGCTGGCAGATCTATTCTGCCGGCAGGCGCGGCGTCGCGTGCGTTCCAAGTTCAACGGACTGCGGCGCAACGAGGACGTCCCCACGTACAAGTTCGCGCAGGAGATTCTAGCTGGAGAGGCGGTTTGGCGGTTTGCCTATATGTGGCCCGTGCGCAGCTCGCCGGGCCATTGCTCGATGCAGACCCATTGTCGTCTTGCCAGCAACGTCGTGCACCCGTTCAAACTCAAGCCACGCGTCGTTAGACAACAACTTCAGGTCCCGCGCAAGCAGGGCGAAATAGGACAACTCAGCTAGCGAGCCGAGCGAGATGTCCAAGAAACGACGGAACTCCGAAGCACCCCTCTTCGCGCAACCCTCGACGATATTAGCCGCCGCTGAATACGCAGCGCGACGCATCTGCGAGGTGATACCGTAAAGTTCCGATTTGGGGAACGCCTGTGTGAGCTGGTACGTGAGAAGGGTCAGTCGATGACAGTGCTGCCACGCGACAAAGCGCTCGTGCGGTTCCATGCGACAGCATAGAGTTCTTCGGAGAAATGAACTAACTCAAGAAATGCAGGTCGGTACTCAGAAACGCCCAACCGCCGAACCGCCCAACCGCCCAACCGCCCAACCGCTTAGGCGGCCTCGTGCGCAATCATGATGCTCTTCAGACGCTCAGGTGCTTCAGCCCCCGCGTCACCGTAGGGCGACGGATGGCCTTCCTGCTCCATCACGACACTGGGACACACGAGGGGATACTGCCGAGCTCGAATCCGATCGGCGGCGGCCTGCGCGGCCACGGGCGTCGCGATCACCACCTCACGCGCGCCTAACCCCTCGGCGGCTTTCGCCGCGGCCAGCACTTTCCACGGATACACGATCTGTCCTTCGACGATCACCGCGGTGCGTCCCTCGAGCTTCTTCACGGGACGTTGCGTGCGGTAGAGGACGAGATCCTGCCTGACCCGTGCGCGTGATTCGTCGATCGCGGCCTGGAGCTTTTCGAGGAGATTCATCCCCGGCTGAAAATCGGGGTCCATCTCGGCAGGCGCCGATTCAGCCATCGCACCGATGGGCGCGAGATTGGCACCCAGCTTGATGAACGATGCCACGATCACGTCGAACTGCGCGCCCATCGCTTTGGCGGCATGCGCGGCGATCTCGACGCCTTCCGGCGTAATCCCCAGCAGAATGCACGACTGATAACCGCGGCTGGCGAGTTGCTGCCCCAGGAGGGCACCGGCACTCGAGCGGGTTGGATAGAGACTGGGACGGGGTTGAGCCACGGTTGCCAAGATAGGACGACGATAGGAGACGGTAAAGGAGTTATCTTTTCCGCCTCCAACATCCAGGAACCCGTAGTGCCGAAGGACACGCTCACCGTCGTCGACAACCGCACCGGTAAGAGCTACGAGCTCCCCATTCAGGACGGAACAGTCCGGGCCGCCGATCTCCGCCAGATCAAGGCGTCCGACGACGATTTCGGGCTGATGTCGTACGACCCCGCCTTCATGAACACGGCGGCGTGCCGCAGCGCGATCACGTTCATCGACGGCGACAAGGGAATCCTGCAATACCGCGGCTACCCGATCGAGCAGCTCGCCGAGCAGAGCACGTTCCTCGAGACCTCGTACTTGCTCCTCCACGGAGAGCTTCCGACGGCCGCCGAGCTGGACGGCTGGGTCTACCAGGTCACGCACCACACGATCATTCACGAGAACATCAAGAAGTTCATCGACGGCTTCCACCATGACGCCCACCCGATGGGGATGTTCGTCAGCGCCGTCGCGGCGCTCTCGACGTTCTATGCCGAAGCGAAACGCATCTTCGACGAGAAGTCGCGCAACAACCAGATCGTGCGGCTCATCGCCAAGACCCCGACGCTGGCGGCGTTTGCACACCGCCACTCCGTAGGGATGCCGTACGCCTACCCCGACAACGATCTGAGCTATACCGGCAATTTCCTGAACATGATGTTCAAGACGACCGAGGTGAAATACTCGCCGCACCCCGTGCTCGAGCGGGCGCTCGACGTCCTCTTCATCCTCCACGCCGACCACGAGCAGAACTGCTCGACCAGCGCGATGCGCGGCATCGGATCCTCGCATCCCGATCCGTACTCCTGCATGGCGGGGGCAGCCGCGGCGCTGTACGGGCCGCTGCACGGCGGGGCGAACGAGGAAGTGCTGCGCATGCTGCGCGAGATCGGGTCGATCGACGCGATTCCCGCCTACATCCAGCGCGTCAAGAAGGGCGAGGTCCGGTTGATGGGCTTTGGACACCGCGTCTACAAGAACTTCGACCCCAGAGCCAAGATCATCAAACAGATCGCCGAGCAGGTGTTCGACGTGACCGGCAAGAACCCGCTCATCGACATCGCCGTGGAGCTGGAGCGGATCGCGCTGCAAGAGGAATACTTCGTGACGCGGAAGCTGTACCCCAACGTCGACTTCTACTCCGGCATCATCTACGAGGCGATGAAATTCCCGGTGGACATCTTCCCCGTGTTGTTCGCCATCGGGCGGACGCCAGGGTGGCTGGCGCAGTGGCAGGAGATGTTGCTCGACAAGGAGCAGAAGATCGCCCGCCCGCGGCAGGTGTATATCGGTCCACCCAAGCGAGATTACGTGCCCATCGAGAAACGGAGCTGAGGCCCATGCCCACTTACGTTTTGCTCTCCAACCTGACGGACGAGGGCGCGAAGGCGCTCAAGAGCAACCCGAAGCGGCTCCAGGAAGTGAATAAGGAGATCGAAAAGTTCGGGGCCAAGGTCACTCAACAGTACGCGGTGCTCGGCCCCTATGACTTCGTCAGTATCGTCGAGTGCCCCGACAACGAGACCATCGCGCGCGTGTCGGTGGAGCTGGCGTCACGGGGCAGCATCCGGCTCATGACGCTCGCCGCGACGCCCGTCGCGAACTTCATCCGGACGCTGAAAACGAGGGATTGACGGCAGTTTGATGAACGTAGGGGCGCAGCAGGCTGCGCCCCTCCCACTATCCCTTACCGTCGTTTCTTCCCGCCTCTCCGTGGTCTCAGCGAACGCTCGGGGTGCGGCGCTTCGGCGATCGCCTGCCGCGGCTGCAGCGGCGGCACCGAGGGCTCGAACCCCGGAATCACTTCGCGCGGGAAGTTCTGCCCGATCAGCCGCTCGACGTCGGCCATGAGCAGCCATTCGTCGGGCGAGATCAGGGTCAGGGCGAGTCCCCGCGCCCCCGCGCGCGCGGTGCGACCCACGCGATGGACGTACACCTCGGCATCCTGCGGCACGTCGAAGTTCACCACCATCCGGATCCCTTCGACGTCGATGCCGCGCGCGGCAATGTCGGTCGCCACCAGGATCTCGGCCGCGCCCGAGCGGAAAGCGTCGAGTGTGCGCGTGCGATGGCTCTGCGCCTTGTCGCCGTGCAACGCGTTGGCGGCGATGCCCTCGCGCTTGAGGAACGTGACGAGCTTGTCCGCGCCGTACTTCGTGCGCGTGAAGATCAGCGTCTGGCCCGCGGGCTTGGCCTTCAGGATCGAGGCGAGCGCGCCGCGCTTCTGGAGCTTGTCGACCGCGACGATGATGTGCTCGATGCCCTCCGCTGCCTGCGCCCGCCGGCCGATCTCGACCGAGGCGTGGCCGTTCAGCGCGCGGCGCGCGAGCGCGTCGACCTCGAGCGAAATGGTCGCCGAGAAGAGCATCGTCTGCCGCTCTTCGGGCAACGTACTCAGGATGCGTTTCACGTCGGGCGCGAATCCCATGTCCAGCATGCGGTCGGCCTCGTCCAGAACCAGCACCTCGAGCTGGGAGAAATCGGCGTGGCCGCGCTCCATGTGATCGAGCAGGCGGCCCGGCGTGGCGACGACGATGTCCACACCGTGCTTCAGCGCGCGGGTCTGCGGCTCCATCCCGACGCCGCCGTACACGGCCGCGCCCTTGAGATGGGTGTGGCGCCCGTACGCCTTGATGCTGGTGGCGACCTGTTCGGCCAGCTCACGCGTGGGCACCAGAATCAGCGCGCGCAGCGTGCCACGCTTGCCGGTCGAGAGCCGCTGCAGGATCGGCAGCATGAATGCGGCTGTCTTGCCGGTGCCGGTTTGGGCCGACCCGATGAGATCGCGGCCCGCGAGGGCCAGGGGAATCGCTTCCGCCTGGATGGGGGTTGGGTGCGCGTAGCCTTCATCGGCGACGGCGCGTACGAGCTCGGGCGCTAGGCCCAATGCTGTAAATGGCATACTACTCCTTGGATACACACGCGCACTGCGAGATGACCCAATGTCACCCCGACATCAGTGCTGCTTCAGTTTTTGAACCTGGGGGATGAAACCGTGCGTGTGTTCAGCGACGGAGTCCCTGAGCGGGACTGTCCTTGGGGGATGCCAGCTCGCGGTTCCTAACGCGCGGAAAGGTAACGATTCAGGGCCCGAAAGCATAGGCCCTGGAGGCCTAGTCTTTGCCCGTCCTAGCGCAAACTCTCGGCCGCCTTTGCCGGCTCCGTGCCCCACCACCACATCCGTGGCAACGTGCGCTGCCGAGGCCACACTTCATTCAGCGTGTCTCCCTCATAGAGCCGTCCGTTTTTCATGACGTAACGAACCGTGTTCGTGTTGTGGATATCCTCGAGCGGATTCGCATCCAACACGATCAAGTCCGCGAGCTTGCCCGGCTCCAGTGATCCCAGATCCTGCTCGAATCCGATGGCGTGCGCGCCATCCCACGTGGCAACGCGCAGCACTTCCATCGGCGTCATCCCGCCGGCCGCCATCGCCCACATCTCCCAGTGGCAGCCCAGTCCGTCCAGTTGCCCGTGGCACCCCAGCCCCACGAACCCACCGGCGCGCAGGATGGCCGCCGCCGACGACGCGATGCGGGGGAAGACGTACTGGTCGTCCCGGAACCACGCCCGCCGCTGCGCCCGTTGGTCGATCTCTTCGTGCGGAATGAAGCGCCGAATCTTCGCGTTGTCATGAATATCGAAGCGCTCGTAGAAATAATTCTCCGAGAACGGACCGCCGTATGAAACGAGCAGCGTGGGGGTGTAGTTGATGCCCGACTGCGCGATGAGCTGCACCGCATCCTTGTAGAGCGGCATGATCGGGTAGGCGTGCTCGTGCCCCGGATATCCGTCGAGCGCCTCGGTGAGGTTCATCTTGAAGTCGAGGCCGCCCTCGGTCGTCGGCATCAGATTCAGCTCGCGCGCCGCCATGATGACCCATTGGCGCTGCTTGCGATTGCCGGTCATGTACTCCTTGATGGTGTGCACGCCGTAGAACTCGCTGTAGCGGCGCAGCGCATTCCGCGCCTCGTCCAGACTCTGGAAGTTCTCATCCCAGAAGACACCCGGGCCGGTGTGGTAGATCCGCGGTCCGAGCAGGTCTCCGGTTTCCACCTGATCGGCGTACGTGAGGACGTCGGTGGTCGCCGTCTGCGGGTCGCGGGTCGTCGTGATGCCGTAGGCGAGGTTCGCGAGGTACTGCCACACTTGCGACTCGTGAATGCCCCACGCACCGATCGGCCACGGGTGGGCATGCACGTCGATCAACCCGGGAATGATCGTCTTACCGCTGACATCGATAACCTGGGCGCCCGCTGGAGCCGGCCCGCGCGGGCCGACCGACACGATGCGATTGTCGGTGACGACGACGTCACCGTTCTCGATCACCGCATCGCCCTTCATTGTGACGATCCGGGCGCCGCGCAACAGCACCGTGCCATGAGGAACGTCGCGCGCTGCGCGAATCGTCACATCCACGCGCTGGCCCTCGTACGCGGGCAGCTTGGTCAGTGAGTCGGAACGCGCCTTCAGCCGCTTCTGTACGGAGTCGGGAAACGCCTTTCCCGTATCGCTCTTTAATGAGTCGGCGCGCAGCGAGTCCGTCCGGGCCTTGAGCTTGCCAAGTGAATCGGCCACGGCGGGGTCGTAGCGGAAGAAGCTGCGGCCAATCGACCAGTACACCGACTTGGCGTCCGGCATCCAGCCGAGGAAATCCCCGCCGATGCGCGTCACGCGGTGGATCGGAAATGCCGCGTTTGCCGTGTCGGATATGCTGATCGTCGGCGTCGGCCCCCCGACGAGCGGCAACGTCACGAGGTAGACGTTGTTGCCGGCCTGCGCGAGCACCTGATCGCTGTCGGGGCTGATCAGAATCTCATTGGCTGGATTGGGCTCGGCGCCGGGGCCCGGATAGGTGTATCCCGTGACCTTGAGATACGCGCGCCGGTCCGTGCCGTCGTAGCGAATCGAGACCAGCCCCTCGGGGCCGGCGTAGTAGTAAATCCGACTCGGATCCCTCGTGAAGTGCGGTCGTCCCCATCCATCGTATGGCGCGATGCGCGTGGTCGCTCCACCAGCGGCCGGCAGCCACACGAGCTCGTATCCCGGTCCGAAATGCGCCGAGAGTCGCTGGCTGCGGGGTCCTTTTACCGCCACAATCCGTTGCCCATCGGGCGACCAGATCGGGGTGTCGTAGAACGCGGGGTCCGTGGTGAGACGCACCGGCGCCCCACCGGCCACCCGTAGCTTGTTGATCGAGCCCCCGGCATTGCTCCAGGTGACGTATGCCAGCCATAGCCCATCAGGTGACCACACGGGCACCTGCTCGTGTACCGTGTCCGTGGTGAGCCGGCGCGGAGCGCCATTCGGCAGGTCCATCACATAGAGCCGATCGAGCGCGCTGAACGCGAGCCGCTTACCGTCGGGCGACGGCGCGGCATCTCGGATCTGGCGCACCAGCACGGTGCCGGTGTCCACGCGATAGGCGAAGCGGACCAGGGGTCCAAGTTGCTGATCGACCTTCGCGGTGAACGGAATGTCGGTCACTTGTCCCGCGGGGACCGTGACGCGGTGGATCTTGCCGCCGTAGGAGACGATGATCGCTTGGTTGTCGGGGGTGAACGAGAAGCCGGGATAGAGATCACGGGTGAAGCGGGACTCTTCATCGTCGCGGGTCACCGGATAGACCAGCCACTGCTCGTCGCCCGTTTGCAGATTGCGCACGCGCAATCCGGTCTCGGCATCGTAGCGCGTGGCATAGACCAGCCACTTCCCGTCTGTGGACAACACCGGCCGCATGGCGCTGCCGTACAAATCGGTCTGCAGGAACGTCCGCCCCTGCTGCCGGTCATAGATCGCCAGCTGCCACAGCGGATACTGGAGATCGTAGCCGAACCCGCCACGGTGGCGTGACACCCAGATGTAGCGCGGATCCTTCCCGAAGGCCGCGCCGAGCGTGTTCATCGGCGGCGGCTGGTTGGGGCCGGCCTGCACGCGCAGCATCGCCGCGCCCGATCCGCCGTCCTTGTGAATCAGCCACAGCTCGTAGACGCTGCCCAGCACGCCGCTGGTCCGCGAGACGACGATGTAGTTGCCGTCCGGCGTCCAGTCCGGTGAGGCGTAGAGGTTGTTGGTGCCCTTGGTGAGTGCCTTGCTATGGGTGCCGTCGGGGTCGCAGATCCAGACGTTTTCGGCGCCGCTGCGGTCGGAGAGGAAGACGATGCGCTTGCCGTCGGGCGACCAGCGCGGCTGCGAATCGAACCCGGGGCCGGACGTGATCCGCGTGGCCGTGCCACCGGCGACCGGCAGCGTGTAGAGATCGCCGAGCAGCTCGAAGACGATCGTTCTGCCGTCGGGTGAGACGTCGAGGGATATCCATGTGCCCTCGGACGTCTCGAAGCTCACGGTCCGCTCCGTCTTCAGCGGGAGCGAGTCGCGCTTTGTCGTGTCCTGCAGAGAGGGTGGAGGCGGCTGCTGGACGGCCAACGACGCTGCGACAAGCAGGGCAAACATGGAATCTCCGGATGGAAGAGCGACGGCGTGCGTGAGCGGCGTAAAAACTACTACGACGGTAAGGGACGGTAAGAGACGGTAAGAGACGCCACAAAAAAAGTAGGGGCGCAGCATGCTGCGCCCCTACCTGATCCACACTCGCCAGTTCTTAGATACTCAACGCCCTCACCTGCCGCGGCGCCGGATCCTGCGACCGCAGCACGATCCGCATCGCATGGGTATCGTAGTCGATGTCCCAGCCGGCAATGCGAGGCCGAACGAACTCCGCGCCGTCATCCGGCGTCAGCCCTTCGGGCGTCGCGTCGAGGAACTCCATCAGCTTCATGCGCCACTCGAGATAACTGCAGCCTTCACGGCTCGCCGCGATGCGAATACCCACATCATCGTCGAGTTGGCGCCGCACAAAGCCCTGGGCAACCTCCAGCAACCGGCCGACAATGACCCGCTCGAGGGTCACGCCGTCTTTGCGGCCGAGCCGGCGCGCGAGCACGCGGGCTTTGGCGGGATCGAGGCAGAGCTCCAGGAACTGCTGCCGGATCTCCGGATGCGGCCTGCGCTTGCTCTTGGTCTCGCCGTCCCGCTCCGCCTTGGCGCACGTGGGCAGGTCGTTGCGGTGCAGCTTGAGGAACTTGGTCATCGGGGCGTAGACGTCCATGCGACCGGGGGCCGGGGGACGCCGCCGTCCGGCGACGAGGTCAGAGATGTAGATCTCAGACACCTGAACCGCATCCGCCAGCTCGCGCGGGGTGCGCTTCAGCTCGCGCAACCGGCGCCGTACGAGTTCTCCGACTTTGACGGGGCGCTTCAGGGGGAGGGCTGCCGCCATGTAGGCTCCTTGGTTGCCGTGTTGTGGGGTCGGGCAATGTAGCTAAATGCAGGCCAAAACGGTAGTTCTGCTGGCTTAATCCCCCCGATTCGAATGCCAACACGTGACGAGACCTTGCCGGGTGGCTTACCAAGATGATACAATTGTATCACGCTATGGGTACACTTGTGACTCGGCTCTGGCGCGCACTCGTTGCTCCCCCGACCCCAGTGGTCCCGCCCGGCGGTCCGCCTGTGTTGCCCGCGTATGCCGCGCTCGCGCGCTATCAGACGAGCAGCCCCGATCTCGATCCGCGTCTGCGCTTGCTCGTTACGCAGCTCGCCGCCGAACGCAGTCGCTGCCGGTGGTGCATCGACCGCGGCCGCCATCTCTGGCGTGAGGCACAGCTTCCAATCGAGTTGGTCGCCGCCCAGCATTTCTTCAATCCGATTACCGGTGCCAGGGGCGCCGATGTCACCCCGTGGGGTGCGCCCGTGGGCTCGTCGATGCGGAACCTGTGGCTATGAAAGAAAGCCGCTGGTTGCTGTTGATTCATCAGCTCCCGCCCAAGCCCGACTATTTCCGCGTCAAGATTTGGCGGCGCCTGCAGGGCCTCGGAGCGGTCGCGATCAAGAATTCGGTCTACGCCCTGCCCTTCAGCGCCCAGGCGTCCGAGGACTTCCAGTGGCTGCGCAAGGAAATCACGGCGGGGGGCGGCGAGGCCTCGGTCTGCCGCGCGTCGTTCGTCGATGGACTCACCGATCCGCAAATCGAGGCGCTCTTCCGGGCGGCGCAGGATGCGGCATACGCGGATGTTACACGCGCCGCCGAGCGCGCCGAATCTACGGCGGAGATCGCGCGACTCGAGCGGCGGCTGCGGGACGTTACGGCGCTCGATCATTTCGGGGCTGCGGGACGAAAAGCAGCGGAGGCGGCGATGGCCAAACTGAAGACTCTTCGGACCGGCCGCGGGAAAACAGAGAGGGTGCCCAAGCAACAAACGTGGGTCACGCGGCCGGATGTGCAGGTCGATCGCATCGCGAGCGCGTGGCTGATCCAGCGCTTCATCGATCCAAAAGCACGATTCGTTTTTGGCGAGGCGCGTGAAGGGGCGGTCAGCTTCGACATGTTCGAGGGGGATTACACGCACGAGGGCGACCGCTGCACGTTCGAAACGCTGCTCCAGCGCTTCGGGTTGGAACAGGACGGAGCGCTCCGCGCGATCGCCGAGATGGTGCACGACGTGGACATGAAGGACGGCAAGTTCGGGCGGGACGAGACGGCGGGCTTCGAGCGGATGATCGCCGGCATCGTCAAGCGTCACGCGCGCGACGACGCCCGCATCGAGCGCGGTATCGAGCTGCTTAACGACCTTTACGAATCAATACAGCCGTCCCCACCAGGGCGATGAGCGCAAAGCTGAACCACTGAATCGCGTAGGAGAGATGCGGGCCGTCGTCGAGCGCAGGTGGAGGCCAGCGACGGGGGAGGCCCCGGTTGGAGGGCGGCCCCGGCGTCTCGAGCTGAATAACGAAGGGCAGAAACCCCGCCACATCGACGTCACCGCGACCGCGCGGCGGAATCAGCGCAATGCCCGTGGCGGTGGTCGAATCCGGCTCCCGATACAGCGCGTGATCGACGTGGAACGCGTCCGGCGAAGGCACCCAGCCCCGGTCAACCAGAACCGCCGACCCGTCGGCGAGGCGCAGCGGAGTGAGGAGGGCAACGCCCGGAGTGCCCTGAAAACTCCGTCCCGGCCAGGTGCGCTCGGCGGCGAAATCGTAGACCCCGCGCGCCACCACACGGCGCTGCCGCGCACTGTCCGCCGTGACGTTCCGACCGACCGGGAGCGGTGGCAGCGCCAAACGGGCGGCGAGCGCGGCGTTCCGCGCGCGGCGCTGCGCCAGGCGATTGAGCTGCCACCGCCCCAGCAGCACACAGGCCGTCGCCACCAGCACCGCCACGGCGGCGAGCGTTAGGTCCCGGCGCTGCACAAGGCCAACTTCTCGACGCGAGACAGCCGCCGGATCGCCGCCTCGCGCTTGAGCGCGCTGCCGCGGTCGGCCGCGACTTCGTGGTAGGCGAGCGAGACCGGACGGCGCGCGCGGGTATAGGCACTCGCCTTGCCGCGGCGATGCGACTCGAGGCGCTGCGGCAGATCGTTGGTGATTCCGGTGTACAGCGAGCCGTCGCGGCAGCGGAGGAGGTAGACGGTCCAGGGCACGCAGCCGGCAGCCAGCGCGTCAGGACAGCTTTGCATCCATCGTAATGTCGACGTTGCCCTGAATCGCTTTCGACAGGGGACAGTTCTTCTTCGCCGCTTCGGCCGCCTGCCGGAACGTCGCGTCGTCGATGCCGTCAACTTTTCCCCGCACCTCCAACGCGCTACGCGTGACCTTGGGCGCCCCATCCACCGTTTCCAGTGTGACGGCCGCGCGCGTTTCGATGCGCGTCGCGGGATGGCCCGCTTTCTCGAGACCGGCCGAGAGCGCCATGCTAAAGCAGCCGGCGTGCGCGGCGGCGAGCAGCTCCTCGGGGTTCGACCCTTTCTTGCCTTCGAAGCGCGTGCCGAAGCTGAACGAGCCACTGAACGCGCCGCTCTGCGCCTTGAAGCTGCCTTTGCCGTCTCTGAGCTTGCCTTCCCAAACCGCGACAGCGTTGCTGGTCGCCATGATCGACTGCTCCGATGGTTACTGGGGAACGGGGAATCTGGCGAGACGCGCGGCGGTTCGCTACGCTTCGTGACCCTTACGGAGCATATCTGATGGCGACCAAAAAGGCGGCCAAGAAACGCCCTCGTTCCAAGGCTGCGACCAAAGCCAAGACGCGCCCCGGCGCCCGGCGGCAGCCTGAGACGCTGCGCCTGCGCGACATCTCTCCAACGTTTACGGCGACCGACCTGCAACGCAGTATCGCCTTCTATCGCGACGTGCTGGGCTTCGTCGTGGGCGAGGAGTGGCGCGAGAACGGCACGCTCGAGGGCTGCGAGATGCGCGCCGGGTCGGTGACGTTCTATCTCACCCAGGACGATTTTGCCAAGGGTCGGGACCGCAAGAAGGGAATCGGCTCGCGGCTGAGCTGCACGACCGCGCAAGACCTCGACCGGTTCGCCGCCGAGGTCAAAGCACGCGGGGGCGCGCTCGACCAGGAGCCGATGGACATGCCGTGGGGCGAGCGCCTGTTCATGATCACCGATCCGGACGGGTTTAAGCTGACGTTCGTCCAAACGCGTTGAGTCTCTCACCCGCCGCCCGGAACGTCCTACGATCGGTCGCAGCGACGCTCGTTCCGGACGGCGCGGCGGACCTCGACGAGCAGGTGGCGCGGAAGATCGCATCGCTGCCGCGCCCTGCCGACCGACGCGAGCTCGATCTCCTGCTCCGCCTGCTCGACAGCCGCATCGTCAATCTGCTCCTCAGCGGCATCCCCAAACCGTTCACCCGCATGTCGCCCGGCGCGCGCGAACGCTGCCTCCGCGGCTGGGCGACGAGCCGCCTGCCGCAGCGCCGCAAGGCATTCCAGGCGTTGAAGCGTCTGACGACGGTCACGCACTACACGACGCCGGGCGCCGCGCGCGCCATCGGATATCCCGGTCCCCTGGGACCGCCACCCGCAACACCAAAGCCCATCCGCCCACTCGCTATCTCCGACAGCACACTCGGCTGCGACGTCGTGGTCATCGGCTCGGGCGCTGGCGGTGGCGTCGTCGCCGCCGAGCTGGCGGCCGCCGGGAAGGACGTCATCGTGCTGGAGAAGGGCGGCTATCGCAACGAGGCCGACTTTACGCACCAGGAAGGCGACGCGCTCGAAACGATGTACGATGCGGGCGGGCTGCTCGCCACCAGCGATCTGGGATTGGTCGTGCTGCAAGGCGCGACGCTCGGCGGTGGCACCGTGATCAACTACACGACAAGCTTCCCGACACCGGAGAGCGTGCGCCGGCAATGGGCGACAGAACACAACCTGCCGCACTTCCTGAGCGCGGAATTCACGCGCTCGCTCGATGCGGTCGCGCGCCGGCTCGGCGTCAACACCGATCATGCGAAGCCCTCGGGCCGCGACCAGGTGCTGATCCGTGGGCTCGAGCAACTCAAATGGCATCACGGCTTGCTGCCGCGCGACGTGCGTAACTGCCCGCAGGACGATGCGTGTGGCTACTGCGGGATGGGGTGCCGTCGCGGCGCCAAGCAATCGACGTTGATCACCTACCTGCAGGATGCGGCGGATCGCGGTGCGCGCATCGTCGTGAATTGCGCCGTGCACCGCGTCGTGATCGATGGCGGCACCGCAACGGGCGTTGAGGCGCGCGTCGGCGACTTGGCGCTGACCGTGCGTGCGAAAGCCGTGATTGTCGCCGCGGGCTCGGTGCATTCGCCGGCGCTGCTCCTGCGCTCCGGCGTGACCGTCCCCGCGCTCGGCCGCCATCTCGCACTCCATCCCGCGACCGCCGTGCTCGCAGACATGGGCCGGGACGTCCGGCCGTGGACCGGAACCGTGCAAGCCCACTATTCGGATCAATTCGCCGATCTCGACTCCGGGTACGGATTCAAGTTCGAGACCGCACCCGTCCACCCCTCGCTGCAGGCGCTGGCGGCCCCGTGGGAATCGGCCGCCGGGCATCGTGCCCGCATGGGCAAGCTGCCGCAGACCGCGCTCGTCGGCATCCTGCTGCGCGATCGGTTTGGCGGGCGTGTGCGGGTGGATCGCGACGGTGCCGCGGTCGTCGATTACCGGCTATCGCGCTACGACCGCGCCCATCTGCGCCGCGCGATCGGCGCCGCGGCCGAGGTACTCGAAGCCGCGGGAGCGCGCGACATCTGGGTCCCCCTCGCGCGCGACGTGAGCTACCGGCCGGGCTCGAACGCGGCGCGAGAGGACTGGCTCAGACGCGTGGACGCCGCCGGGTGGGGACCGAACGAGCTCTTGCTCGTCACGTTCCATCAGATGGCATCGTGTCGCATGGGGACCAACGCGGCCGCCTCGGTCGTGGATCCGGAACATCGGGTGTGGGGAACCCGAGGCTTGTACGTGGCGGATGCGAGTACTTTCCCCAGTGCGTCCGGAGTCAACCCGATGCTTACCGTGATGGCGATGGCGCATCGCGCCGCCGCCGTCATGGTGACTCACTAGGAGAGCTACATGCTCGCGTTGCTGCTTGTGTTGCAACAATCCGTCGCTGACTCCTCGTCGTTTCGCGCGCTCGCCCTGCCGCCCGCGACATCCACTAGGAGCGCCTCCGGCGCGCCTGGTCCCCGCTACTGGCAGCAGCGCGCCGACTACACGCTCGAGGCCACGCTCGACACCGGTACGAACGTCCTGCGGGGCCAGGGCCGGATTTATTACGTCAACCGCTCGCCCGAGACGCTCGACCATGTCTGGGTGCAGCTCGATCAGAATCTCTTCGCTCCCAATTCGATCTCGAGATCGCTCAATCTCCCGCCGCTGCGGTTCGCCGGCGGCGTGGTCTTCGACTTCACGAGCAAGGGGTTCGCCGGGGGGATCACGGTCGATCGCTTTGCAGTGGCAAGCCGCCCGCTCACGACGAAGGTGTTCGGCACGATGATGCGGGTCGAGCTGGCGCGGCCCCTCGCGCCCAATCTCAGCATCACGTTCGACATCGCGTGGCACTTCCCGATTCCGCCGTACGGGGGCGGTCGCATGGGGCGCGTGGGCTCGCGCTTCTACGAGCTGGGTCAGTGGTACCCGCGCATGGCCGTCTACGACGACGTGCATGGCTGGAACACGTTGCCATTTCTTGGCGCGGGCGAGTTTTATCTCGAATTCGGCGATTTCGACGTGAGTCTCACGGTCCCCGCCGGCTTCCAAGTCACCGCGACAGGCGCGCTCGCCAATCCGACGGTCATTCGCACGCCGCAGGAGCGAGCCCGCCTGGCGCGGGCGTTCACGTCGCCGGGGCAAGTCGTCCAGGTTGTCACGCGTCAGGAAGCGGTCGCCGGCGCGACCCGACCCGTTCCCGGCACGCGCACGTGGCGCTTTACGGCGAGTGGCGTGCGCGACTTCGCCTGGGCCGCCGGATCGGGACTGCGCTGGGATGCAAGCGTCTGGGATGGGATTCTGGTGCAGACGTTCTACCATCCCGAAGCCACGCCCTGGGAAGAATCCAACATGATGCTGCGGTTTGCGCTCAGGCACTTCTCCGGCGCGCTGGGCCAGTATCCCTGGCCGCAGATCTCGGCGGTCGAGGGACTGATCGAGGGGATGGAGTACCCGATGGTGATCTACTGCCCCTCGCTCCAGAAGCGTGAAGACCAATACTGGGTGCTGATGCACGAGCTCGGGCATCAGTGGTTTCCGATGCAGGTGGGCTCGGACGAGCGGCGCTACCCATGGATGGACGAAGGCTTCAACACGTTCGCCGATTACGACGCCGCCGAGGCTTTTTTCAAAGGCACGCCGTATGCTGACAGCGTACGGCGCGAGCTCCTTGCCGCGTACGCTGCGACGGCAATTCCGAGCAGCGAGCAGCCGATGATCACGAAGCCCGACGAAGTGCGGGAGCTGTACTGGACCGCGTATCAGAAGCCGGCGCTCATGCTCACCATCCTGCGGGAATCGGTCATCGGGCGCGAAGAATTCGATCGCGCGTTTCGCGAGTACGCGCGCCGTTGGAAGGGGAAGCATCCGCAACCGGTGGATTTCTTCCGGACGATGAGCGACCTGACGGGGCGCGATCTCGACTGGTTCTGGCGCAGCTGGATTTACACCACGGCTCGGCTGGACCAGGCCGTGGATTCCGTGCGCACCCGGGACGATTCGACGTTCCTATATCTGTCGAATCGCGCCCAGATGGTCCTGCCGGTGACGCTGGAGCTGCGCTACGCCGATGGCACGGCGGAAACTCGCAGCCTGCCGGTCGAGATGTGGAACCTCGGGCGTCGCTTCACCTATCGGATGCCGAGCGCCAAGCGCCTGGCGAGCGTCGTGATCGATCCGCGCGTGATCTATCCGGACATCAATCGGGACAACAATGCGTGGCGGCGGTAGACTGTCAGTGTATTCCGCCGCTACCGAATTGCTTGACCAAATCCCCTAGCACTGCCTTGGCATCCCCGAACAGCATCCACGTGTTGTCCCCGACGTACAACTCATTGTCGATGCCGGCGAAACCCGGATTCTTGCTCCGCTTCACCGCGAGCACCGTCTTCGCCTTGTCGGCGTCGATGATCGGCATGCCGTAGATGGGCGTGCCCTTGTTGTAGCGCGCGGCCGGGTTCACGACGTCGTTGGCGCCCAGCACGAGCGCGATGTCGGTCTGGGGCATCTCGGGATTGATCTCGTCCATCTCGACGAGTGCCGAGTAGGGAATGTTGGCCTCGGCGAGCAGCACGTTCATGTGCCCCGGCATCCGGCCCGCCACGGGATGGATCGCGAACTTCACCGTGACGCCGCGTTTCGTGAGCGCGTCGTACAGCTCGCGCACCTTGTGCTGCGCCTGCGCCACCGCCATGCCGTAGCCGGGAATGATGACGACGTTGCGGGCCTGCTCGAGCAGCTGCGCCGCTCCCTCGACGCTTTCCTGTTTCCATTCCTTCTGCTCACCCTTGAGCGCCGCCGGCTGCGCTTTCCCAAACGCACCGAACAGCACGTTCGTGAACGAGCGGTTCATTGCGCGACACATGATGATCGAGAGGATCAACCCGCTCGAGCCGTCCAGCGCGCCGGCCGTGACGAGCAGCTTGCTGTCGAGCACGAAGCCCATCGCGACCGCCGAAAGACCGGCGTAGGCGTTCAAGATCGAGATCACGGTCGGCATGTCGGCGCCGCCGATCGGGATGATGAGCAGCACGCCAAAGATCAGCGCCAAGGCTGCGATCGCGAGGAAGGCCTGTTGCGCCCACGCTGCACCAGGATTCAGAACCACGGCGACACCCAGCCCAACCGCGAAAAGCAGGACGCCGATGTTGACGACGTTCTGGCCCGGATAGGTCACGGGACGCTGCGGAATCCACTTCACCTCTTGCAGTTTGCCGGCGGCCATCAGGCTGCCCGTGAACGTCAGGAATCCCAGAATGACTTCGGCGCCCAGCGCACTCATGCGGAACGGCGTCATCGCGACGGTCGAGGAGCCGCTCTTCCACAGGAAAAACTCGGCCATGCCGACGAGACCAGCTGCGAGGCCGCCGAACGCGTGCGAGAGCGCGGTCCGCTGCGGCACGGCGGTAAGCGGGACGCGCGACAGGGGCACGCCGACGACGAAGCCGAGTGCGATGGCACCGATGATCCAGCCGTGATGGATGATCTCGGGCTGGATCCACGTCGCGACTACCGCCACCGTCATGCCGACAATGCCCGCGATGACCCCGTGACGTGCGGTCTTGGGGTCGTTCATCCAATAGAGCGCGAAGATGAACAGCGCCGTCGCGAGGACGCCGGAGAGCTCGCCGATCAGATGCATCACTGCTTTTTGAACATCTTGAGCATGCGGTCGGTGATCATGAAGCCGCTGACGATGTTCGTCATCGAGGCGAAGAGCGCTACCGCGCCGAGAATGCGGATCGTCAGCGGGTGGTCAGCCCCCGTCACCACGATCGAGCCGACGACCGCGATCGCCGAGATGGCGTTGGTGAGCGACATCAGGGGCGTGTACAGCAGCCGCGAGACGCGGCGGATCACGCCGAGCCCGATGAACGTCGCCAGCACGAACACGAACAGCATCGATCCGAAGTCGGTCATGATTTGCGTACCTCGCCGGCGTGCGTCACGCAGGTGTCGCGGATGATTTGATCTTCGAAGTCCAAGCGCAGCTTGCCGTCCTGCACGATGTGGCCGAGGAAGGCCGCAACGTTTTTCGCATACATCTGGCTCGCGTGAAGCGGCACGGTACTCGGCAGGTTCAACGGGCCCAGGATCGCGACGCCGTTGCGCACGATCTCCGAGCCCGGCTGCGTCAGCTCGCAGTTGCCGCCCGTTTCGGCGGCCAGATCGACGATCACCGATCCCGGCTTCATCCCCTGCACCGCTCCCGCGGTCAGGAGAATCGGGGCTTTTTTGCCCGGAATCGCGGCAGTCGTGATCACGATGTCGGCATCTTTCGCGGCGCCCGCCAGGAACGCGAGCTCCTTCTTATGCGTCTCCTCCGACAGCTCCTTGGCATAGCCACCCGCAGTCTCGGCGTGCTCTTCGATCGCCATCTCGAGGAACGTCGCGCCCAGGCTCTGGACCTGTTCTTTCACCGCCGGCCGCACATCGAAGGCCGAGACGATGGCGCCGAGCCGGCGCGCCGTCGCAATCGCCTGCAGTCCCGCGACGCCCGCGCCCAGCACGAGCACGCGCGCGGCGGACAACGTGCCGGCCGCGGTCACGAGCATCGGAAAGACGCGGCCGGCCGCGGATGCGGCGAGAAGGACGGCTTTGTAGCCGGCGACGGTCGCTTGGGACGACAGGACGTCCATCGGCTGAGCGCGCGTGATGCGCGGCAAAAGCACGAGGCTGAAGGCCGTGAGCCTGCGCTGCGCGAGTTGGCGCAGCAGATCGGCGGCCGGCTGGAAGAACGCGACCAGGGAGGTGCCTTCGGGGATTTGGGTCAGGGACTCGGGATTGGGAGCTTGCACCTGAAGAATGATCTCCGCGTGTCCGAGGACCGATCCCCGATCCCCAACACTCGCCCCGGCCTTCGTATAGGCCTCATCGGGAAAAAACGCGGCCGATCCTGCGCCGCGCTCGAGGAAGATCTCGAAGCCGCCCTTGGTCAGGCGGCCCACAACGTCCGGCGTCAGGGCGACCCGCCGCTCGTTGGGAGCGATCTCCTTCGGCACGCCGATGCGCATCGAGCTACGAACCGCGTGGGAGCTGTGGTCTGGGGGCCTCGCGGTGCTGCGCCAGCATCCGCTCCGCGAAGTCCACGCGTTCGGCGAGGTCGTTGAACTGTTGGCGTAGCCCCTCGAACTGCTCCTCGAGCTCGTTCACGCGCTGCTCGGCGCGTCCGACGAGGCGGTGCTGCTCGAAGGATGATTCCGAGACACCCCAGTTCCGCAACGGGAGATCCTCCCCGTCACGGAATTCACCCGCGGCAATCAGCACGAGGTCGTAGAGATACCAAATCCCGCAGCCGCCGAACGTGAAGAGCATCGCGATCGCGGTGCGCGGCTTTTCGACGTAAAAGCGATGTAGTCCAAAAATCCCGCCAAAAAACGACAACAACAGCGCGACGCCACGGGAGCGCCTGGAGATGGTCGGCCCCTCCGGTGCCTCATCGTCGTCGTCGCGGTAAACGTCGGGATGCGTCATGCCCGATACTACCGGGGCCCTTCAGAGGGGGCAAGCAAGTGCCGCAGCGCCGGCTCGACCTCCCTGAATGAGAATCTGAAGCCGGACGCGACCAGGCGGGCCGGTAACACCCGTTGCCCGCCTTGCACCATGGCCGCGCCCTCGGTGCCGAAAGCAATTCGGAGCGCGAACGCCGGCACGGTTACCACCGCGGGACGGCCGAGCACTTTTCCCAAGGTCTTGACGAACTCACGGTTCATGAGGGGCGTCGGCGCCGTCATGTTCACGGGCCCGACCAGATTCGCGTTGCCGAGCAGGTGCAGGATGGCATTGATGATGTCGTCGAGTACGATCCAGCTCAAATACTGGTTTCCACTCCCGACCGGACCGCCGAGGCCGAGGCGAAATGCCGGCAGCATCTTGGCGAGGGCTCCGCCGCTCGTCGTCAACACGACGCCGCTGCGCATGTTGACGACGCGAATCCCGGCACGGGTGGCGGGCGCGGTGGCCGCCTCCCAATCGCGCGCCACGTGGGCGAGAAAGTCCTCGCCCGGTGCGCTCTCCTCTGTAACCGCTTCTTCCCCGCGGTCGCCGTAGTACCCGATCGCCGACGCCGCCAGCAGTGTGGCTGGAGGACGGTGCAGGCCGGCGAGCGTGTCGGACACCAGGCGGGTGCCTTTCACGCGGCTGTCGTAAATCCGCTGTTTCTTCGCCGGCGACCACCGTCCGAAGACGTTTTCGCCGGCGAGATGAATGACGGCGTCCGTGCCCTCGAGCCCGGCCCGATCCATCGTTCCCCGCTCAGGATCCCACGCGAGCGCCTGCTCGCCCGGCGCCACACGCCGCCGCACCAGCGGGACGACCTCGTCGCCTCGCCGAGCGAGCGCGCGAGTCAATGCGGAGCCGATCAAGCCGGTCGATCCGCTCACAACGATTTTCATTCGGGAAGAATCGCTTCAGCCTCGATTTCGACCAGCATGGTTGGATCGACGAGCTGCTGTACCGCGATCAGCGTGGACGCGGGACGAATGTCCCGAAAGACCTCGCCATGCGCCCGCCCCACCGCCTGCCAGTGCTCGATGTTCGTGAGATACATCCGGGTTCGCACAACGTCCGTGAGACCGCCTCCCGCCTGCTCGAGCGCCCGGCCGATGTTGCGGAGTGCCTGCACCGCCTGTGCGTAGGGATCACCCGCGCCAACGATTTTGCCGCTCGGGTCCGTCGCCGTCGTGCCCGACACGTGGATTACCCGACCCACCCGCACCGCCCGCGAATAGCCCACGATCGGCTCCCAGGGCGTCCCGCTGGCGATGTTACGACGACTCATGCACCGAATTCCACGTGATGTGAGACGGCGCCCCCATCGACTTCGCCTCGACGATGCGCTCATCGGTCGCGCGGATGATCTCCTCGACGGCATGCGGCGGATTGAGGAATGTCACGCCGCCGATGCTCGGGGCGGCGGGCCGGCCGTCGGGCAGGCGGAGATCCGCGAGTCCGGCGCGGAGCTTGTCGAGGACGATGCGGGCCGAGGCAGCCGACGTTTCCGGCAGGAGGGCGATGAACTCATCACGTCCCAGGCGGGCGACCAGATCCGTGGCCCGGAGCGCGCCGCGGAGGACGGTGGCCGCTGAGCGCACCAGGTCGTCCCCGACACGGGATCCGAGGTCCACCGCGGCGACGCTGAAGGGATGCTGGTAGCGCCGGGCCCGCTCGATTTCGGCGCCGGCCGCCTCACGGAAGGCGCGGGCGTTGCGGACCCCGGTGACGTCGTCCACGCGGGCCAGCCGCCGCTCCCGGGCCAGAGACCTCCGGAGCGCCACGATGGCCCAGGTCAGTCCGCCAATGGCCACGAGCGCCAAAACGATGATTGGCACGCAGTCCCGCATGCCGAAAAGCTATCCGCTAAGACGGGGTTTTGCCCAATGGCACCACAGCGATGGCGTACCAACAAGGATTCCAGCGGCATCCTTCCATCACGACGCGGATGCCGTAGACCGCGGTCGTCTCAGCGGTGAAATGCAGGATGGGAAGACTTTCACTATTCCGTTCTTTCGCGATGTCGCTGCCGCTGGGTGAAAGCAGCGTCAATTGCAGCCGCGAGCAATCGTCGTCGCACACCGCGATGATCGCGTACGGCGTGTGCTGCGCAAGCGTCGTCTGGAAGGACGCTGCCTCGTCGGTGTTCAGCATCCCGGATCGTCTCACCACGGGGAGTCCCGGGGATGTGCCCACAGCCGCGATCGTGCGCTGCACGCGCTCTTGTACTTGGCGCTCCCAGCGCTGTCCGACGAGCACCCGGGGGATTCCAGAGACCGCGAGCAGAACCAGGATGATTCTCATCGGATCTGCCGTCGCGACGCGGTACCGGCCACGACCACAATCGCGAAGACCGCGATTGTCAGCGCGATCACGACTCCCCCCAGCGGTGCCGCAGGACCCAAGCGAATGGGTTGGACGAAACCGCGTTCCCAGTCCGCGGTCCACTCACCCACTGGTCGCTTGAGCGCTAGCGCGAGCGCCGTGTCCACCGGCTGCCCTGAGGTCCAGAAATCCAGAAAGCGGTCCCGCCCGACCGTGCGCGCGACATCGCCAAGGTACCGTTCACCAGGCAAGAGGTGCTGCACGAGCCACCAGCGGCGCTCGACTAGAACGACGTTCGGAATGGGAATCGTCCGCTCCTCGGCGGCCCCCGCGAGAACCGCGGCTCTGCATCCGCTCGGCCGACCGGCGAGACACGCCACCGTTGCGGGCGGGAATGAGTAAACGCCGTCCCAGTACCAGGGGGAGCTGGAGTAGCCCCTGAGGTCCAGGGAGGAGAAGCGCTCACCCGCGATGCCGTGCGTCCCGAGGTAGAGTCCTACGTCCCAATGGCGCGCCGCGAGCCAACTCTCGACGGGTCTGCCGGGAGTCCCGTAGGCAGCATAGAACGCGCAGGGGCCGAGGCCTGCCTCCAACCACTGCGCAAATCGGCCGAAGCCTTCGTGCCGCTTGCCCAGGATGAACAATGTCCAGTATGTGCCGGCAGGCAGGTACGCTAGACAGGTCGTTCGGTGGGTAGAGTCGGGCGCGAGATATGCCACCCGATCCTGCAGAGGAGTTGGTGTGTCCCCCGAGCCGTACGGCCGCTGCAATTCTATCACCAGGGTGACTCGCACTTTGGTTTCGCCCAACCCCAGATTTCGCCATGCGCTATCCATCACGGCTTCGACGTTGTGAACGGAGTTCGGAGGCAGCGTCGCACCGCGGAAGACGATCGTGGGACTTGCCCGAAGCGAATCACGCCTCACTCCTTGGCGATCCTCCAGCAAGCGCACAGTCGCGTCGACCTTGCGCCATTCATCCGCCAACGCCTGCGCGTGTTGCCGGGCCGGCGTTCCCCACAGCGGCTGGCCAACGAAGGGCGATTTGCCGCTCGACTCGGCGCCACGCGGCGGGAGGTATGCAAGCGCGAGGACGAAGCATGCCGTCAGTCCGACCGCTACCCAGCGCTTCAGAGACGCCACCGGCTGCTCCGCAGTGCGCAGAATCCAAAGAAGGCCGTCCAACCAATTGCGGCGAAACTGGCCCACCACGGCAGCGCGAGCGGCGTGGGACGCGCCGCACGCACGTTGTTCCGCCACCGCACGACCAGCGAGTCGATATCCATCCCTGCCGCACTCGCCAGTCTCTCGCCGATAGGCGCGCTCGGACGCGCGACGAGACGCCGGTAGGCGTCGCGCCCTCCCGCGCGCAGGGCTTCGCGAACGAGCAGAATGCCAGC
>WNGP01000711.1_pt1 | contig 40135 bp, 32 predicted proteins | sample 5407671 | NCBI WGS metagenome assembly WNGP01 (sample SAMN13153381, study PRJNA577476) | soil metagenome | isolation source: 40 cm soil or saprolite under Garry oak tree replicate 2 | place: USA:California | collected 2016-06-15 | reverse complement strand
CGAACTGCGTGTGCGGCGTGATCGACTTCGGCTTCGCCAGCACCATCCCCCGCTCCACCTCGTGCTTCTCCACCCCGCGCAGCAGGAGCCCGACGTTGTCCCCCGCCTGCCCCTCGTCCAACAGTTTCCGGAACATCTCCACCCCCGTCACCACCACCTTCTTGTCCGTCCCAAACCCCACCATCTCCACTTCCTCCCCCACCTTCACCTTCCCCCGCTCGATCCGTCCCGTCGCCACCGTCCCCCGCCCCGTGATCGAGAACACGTCCTCCACCGGCATCAGGAACGGCTTCTCCACCTCCCGCTTCGGCACCGGAATGCTCTTGTCCAGCGCCGCCAGCAGCTCCTCCACCTTCCCCACCCACGCCTTGTCCCCCGCAATCGCCTTCAGCGCCGACCCCCGGATCACCGGAATGTCGTCCCCCGGATACTCGTACTTGCTCAACAGCTCCCGCACCTCGAGCTCCACCAGGTCCAACAGCTCCGCGTCGTCCACCAGGTCGCACTTGTTCAGGAACACGACGATCGCCGGCACGTTCACCTGCCGCGCCAGCAAAATGTGCTCCCTCTTGGTCGCATCCCGCCGCCCTTGCGACTCCGACGCCTTCGCCACCTGGTCGTACGTGATGTAGGTGGCCAGCCCCTTGTCCGCCGCCACCTTCGTCAGCGCCGCCGTCAGCGTCGTCTTCCCGTGGTCGACATGCCCGATGGTCCCGACGTTCACGTGGGGCTTGGTCCGTTCAAACTTGGCCTTGGCCATGACCTCTTCCTGGTGTTAGGTGCTAGGTGCTGGGTGTTTGAGAATCAGCCCTTCACTTTACTGACAATCTCTTCCGCTTTCGTCTTCGGCACTTCCTGGTAGTGGCTAAACTGCATGCTGTATATCGCGCGGCCCTGGCTCATCGAGCGTAATGTCGTCGAGTAGCCGAACATCTCGGAGAGCGGCACGCTCGCGGCGACGACGTGGGCGTCGGCGCGCTGCGTCATCCCGCCGATCTTGCCCCGCCGGGCCGAGAGATCGCCGATCACCTCACCCATGTAGTCGGCGGGCGTCACGACCTCCACGTCCATGATTGGCTCGAGCAGGACGGGGTGCGCCTGCCGGGCCGCGTCCTTCACGGCCATGGAGCCCGCGATCTTGAACGCCATTTCGCTCGAGTCGACGTCGTGGTACGACCCATCCACCAGCTCGACCTTCACGTCCACCATGGGGTAGCCCGCGAGCACGCCGTTCCCGAGCGCTTCCTTCACGCCCTGTTCGACCGGGCCGATGTACTCCCGCGGGATCGAGCCGCCCACGATGTTGTCGAAGCCCGTGCCGGGCTCGCCCGGCGCCATATGGATGACCACGTGCCCGTACTGGCCGCGGCCGCCGGTCTGGCGGATGAACTTGCCCTCCACGTACTCGACGCGCTTGCGCACCGTCTCGCGGTAGGCCACCTGCGGACGGCCGACGTTGGCATCGACCTTGAACTCCCGCTTCATCCGCTCGACCAAAACTTCCAGGTGCAGCTCTCCCATCCCTGAGATGATCGTCTGCGCGGTCTCGGCGTCCGAATGGACCCGGAACGTGGGGTCTTCCTCGGACAGTTTCTGCAGCGCGATGGAGAGCTTGTCCTGGTCGGCCTTGGTCTTGGGCTCGATGGCGACCGAGATCACCGGCTCGGGGAACTTCATCGCCTCGAGGATGATGGGGTGGCCCTCGTCGCACAGCGTGTCGCCCGTCCTCGTGTCCTTCAAGCCGATGGCGGCGGCGATGTCGCCCGCGCGCACCTCTTCGATCTCCTCGCGTTTGTTGGCGTGCATCTGCAGCAGGCGGCCGATGCGCTCCTTCTTGTCCTTGGTGCTGTTATAGATGTAGGAGCCCGCGGCGAGCACACCCGAATAGACCCGGAAGAACGTCAGCTTCCCGACGTACGGATCGGTCATGATCTTGAACGCGAGCGCGGAGAAGGGCTCTTCGTCAGCGGCCTGGCGCAGCGCATGCGTGGCGTCGTGGTGCGGCAAGTGGCCCTGGATGGCCGGGACGTCGACCGGCGCGGGCAGATAGTCCACCACTGCGTCGAGGAGCGCCTGGACGCCCTTGTTCTTGAAGGCGGCGCCGGCGAGCACCGGGACGACTTTCCCGGAGATGGTCGCTTTACGCAGCACCGTCCGGATCTCGTCTTCGGAGAGCTCGTGCTCTTCGAGATACTTGTGCAGGATGGCGTCGTCCTGCTCGACGATCGACTCGAGCAGGTGGTGGCGCATCTCCTTGACTTTGTCTTTCAGGGCGGCCGGCACCGGTCCTTCGACGTACTTCTTGCCGAGCGAGTCGTCGTCGTACACGATCTCCACCTGGCGGACCAGGTCGACGATGCCGGTGAAGAGCTCGCCCGCGCCGAGCGGCAGGTGGATCGGGACGACGTTGGCGCCGAGCCGCTCGCGCACCATCTTGACGCACATCTCGAAGTCCGCGCCCACGCGGTCCATTTTGTTCACGAAGACGATGCGGGGGACGTGGTAGCGGTCGGCCTGGCGCCAGACGGTCTCGGTCTGCGGCTCGACGCCGCCCACGGCGTCGAGCACGGTGATGGCACCGTCCAGGACCCGGAGGGAACGCTCCACTTCGACGGTGAAGTCCACGTGCCCGGGGGTGTCGATGATGTTGATGCGATACGGCTGGCCGCGGCGGGGCCAGAAGGCGGTGGTGGCGGCGGAGGTGATGGTGATGCCGCGCTCCTGCTCCTGCTCCATCCAGTCCATGGTGGCGGTGCCGTCGTGCACCTCGCCCAGCTTGTAGGTCCGGCCGGTGTAGTACAGGATCCGCTCGGTCGTAGTCGTTTTCCCGGCATCGATGTGGGCCATGATGCCGATGTTCCGAATCTTGTCGAGCGGCGTAGTGCGTGGCATTCAGTCCCTTTAATCAGCAAAAACGCGGGGCGACCGTGACGCCCAGTAGGGCCGGTCTCGCTCCGCCGTCACCCGTGTAGGGGCGCAGCACGCTGCGCCCCTACAGCTAGGATGTAGGATCCCTTAAGGCAGGGTCCCGAAGTTGTCGGTCTAAGCGTTTTGCCAGGGGCACCGCCCCGGGCGTCTGTGAACCCCGGGGCACCGCCCCGGGGTTAGCCCACCCTTACCATCTATAGTGCGCGAATGCCCGATTAGCCTCGGCCATCCGGTGCGTGTCTTCCTTCTTCTTTATGGTCTCGCCCTCGCCCTTCGAGGCGAGGATCAGCTCGGCGGCCAGCCGCTCCGCCATGTTCTTTTCGCGGCGGGCGCGGCTGAACGAGATCAGCCAGCGCATGCCGAGCGCGGTGCGCCGCTCGGGCCGGACTTCCACCGGCACCTGGTAGGTCGCGCCACCCACGCGGCGCGACTTCACTTCCAACGCCGGCTTCACGTTGGAAAGCGCCTGCTTGAAGATGTTCACGCCCGGCTGCCCGGTGCGCTGCTCGATCAGGTCCATCGCCGAATAAAACACGCGCTCGGCGAGCGACTTCTTGCCCCGCTCCATCAGGTTGTTCAAGAACTTGGAGACGGTCTGGCTGTCGTAGCGCGGATCGGGCGGCACCGGCCGACGGACCGCTTTCTTTCTGCGGCTCATGTGGCCGCCGGCTTGGGCCGCTTGGCCCCGTACTTAGAGCGCGACTGCTTGCGCTCGTTCACGCCGGCGGCGTCGAGCGTGCCGCGGATGATATGGTAGCGCACGCCCGGCAGGTCCTTCACGCGCCCGCCGCGGATCATCACGATCGAGTGCTCCTGCAGGTTATGCCCTTCGCCCGGGATGTAGGCCGTCACCTCGAAGCCGTTGGTCAGCCGGACACGGGCGACCTTGCGGAGCGCCGAGTTCGGCTTCTTGGGCGTCGTGGTGTAGACACGCGTGCAGACCCCGCGCTTCTGCGGATTGCCGCGCAGCGCGGGCGCCTTCTCTTTTGCTTCCATGTCGCGGCGACCGTGCCGGACGAGCTGATTGATGGTCGGCATAACCCCTGGAAAAAAGTTGCTAAATATCCTTGCAAAATAGAGGGGAAAGGCCCGCCCCGGCAACCCCACCCCCACCCTCGCGCCCCACGCCCGTGGCCAGGCGCAAGAGGCCAAGCCGTAAGAACGGCCCCAAGGGGTTACGACACGACTATCAGGTGGGTATGATGCGCCATGCACTAGAGCGAGCCAAAACCTCATCGACTGGGCCTCGCGCAGCTCATGGCGCTGGTGCGCCCGGCCCTCACCCGCCCCCAGGACGTGGCCGTACCGCCGCCGTTGGGGCGCCCCGATGGACAGTCTCGCCGCCCTGCTCGAGGTGCGTCAGGGCGAGCGGTAAGGGCATATATGTGGATGCCTCGGTTTCCTGCAACCACCAATGTAAGGTCGACACCGAGTCACCAATCCACTTCGTAGAACGCGTACCAGCCAGCGTGCAGAGTTTTAAATACATATGCGTAATGGCGGCTGGGGGTCGCCCGCGCTTCCGCGTCCAAAGCCTCTATCGGCGCCGCGACCGTAGGCGTGAGCGGCCTGGTCGAATACACGTAACCTGCGCTTGAGCCACCGATGCACAATCCTCGCACGCGAGCAATGAAGAAGATCGCGCCTGGGAAATCCTCCGTACGAACGATCCCTTCCGGCAAGGACAACGCTTCGAAAAGGGAACGATATTCCCTCCAGCGTGCTTGGCTGAAACCGATGTCGTCGCGGGGCCACCTGGTATTGCTGTCAAGCCAAGTGAAATCAGGCGCGATTCGGATTGCGTGCGCATCCTCTTCCGCCATCTTGCGCAGGCTGTCGAGCGACCGGGCGGCTCGGATAAAGCCGGCTTGGAGTTCAGGATAGTCAAGGCTCTTGACGTCCTCCGGCGTCGGCTTTGACGCCTGGGCCAATGCGAGCAGCGCCTGCGGGTCGAAACCGGCTGCGCTGCCCGTCGCGCCGAAGTTAAGCTGTGTGAAATCGCGATATTTGAACGCCCGTTGCTTATAGTCCCATTGTCCGTACTTCCTCCGCTTCTGGTACAGTGCGGGAGCAATCGGGGACGGGCACCCAGTTAGGGACGGTGACTGCGTCGCCTGGGTTGCCGGGTGTGACGGGCTTGGCTTTCGACGCCGTTGAGTTCGTAGATTGGGAGGCAGCGAGCAGGGGCTGCAGGAAGACAACTGCGGCTGCGACGACTGTTCGGCGATTCATGCCGCGCCCCTACATCGATCTGGCACACCTGCACTCCAGTCCACTCCCACTTCCTCGGGGAACGGACTCGGCAGGCCAGCGGCTTCTACGCTCTCGGGTCTTCACAGTTCAGCGATCGCCTTGCGCCAGACGGCCGGATCGCCCAATCGGACCGCCCGCGCAGCCCCCACGTTCTCGAGGAGCAAACCGAGCAGGTTCAACCGGTCTTCGTCGCTCCAGAACAGCTTACCCTCGTACATCTCGAACTTCTCCGGCGTAAGCTCATAGCGCTGTCTGGCCTCGTCGCCGACCCATGCCCGCCCATCTCTCCGGATGTCCCAGCTGACCTGCGTCGCCATGACTCTTCCTCCGCACGCGCTCAGATCGGCCGGAACAGCGCCGCGAGCTCCAGCATGAACGATCGCCCGGCGTCCGCCGGATGCCACCTCACCCGCTCCCGTTCGACGACCGGGAATTCGGCCTCCGGAGTCCACACTTCTACCAGGCGTTCATCCCCGTCCACGACCCAGTACACGGGGATCCGCCGCTCTTGGTACAGCCGCCGCTTGGTGAACCGGTCGGCGCGCGCCGACGACGGACTCAAGACCTCGGCCACCAGCAGTAGATCGCGCATCTCACGCCACTCGAGCGTGCGGGCTTGCGCCAAGGGAACGACGAACACGTCCGGCTCCACGCCCACATAGCGGCCCCACGTGATGTCGGCACGCGACCCGAACGCGTGCCCGACCGGTTCGCGCTCCAGGTACTGGCACAGGGCTCGGTACAGTCGCCCGACCACTTCTTCATGCCATGCCCGCGGCGCCGGGGTCACCAGCAGCTCCCCGTGCACCACCTCGTAACGGTTGCCGTCGTCCGGCAACGCGCGCACCATATCGACCGTGTAGTAGACCGGGGCAACCATGCCCATAGTTTCAGCTCCTCGGGCGTAGAGGGGCAAGGGGGCGGCACACTCGAGTCTGCAACGCCCTCGCCCGCCCGTCACAACCGAACCCACGCATCCAACACCCGAAAACGACAAGCGCCCGGGATCGCTCCCGGGCGGTCGCGTTTCAGTCCACCTATCTGGTAGGGGCGCAGCATGCTGCGCCCCTACATCGATCAGGCCCGTCCGCCTGTCACTCCTAATAACCAGATCAGCGGCACAATCAGGCTGCGATCACCCTCACCTCGTACAGCCGGAAGCTCCGATCGGCGGTGAGGATCGACAGGTCCTCGATCTGGGCCTGGGCCACGAGCATCCGATCGAACGGGTCGCGGTGCTTGGGCGGCAACGTCGCAACACGGAGGGCGTGGCGATGGAGCACGGGTAGGGGGACGACGCCGGTGCGAGCCATGAGCTCCGGGACCGCTCGCTCGGGCGCGTCCGGGAGGCGCAACTTGCCGAGGCCGTGCTTGATGGCGATCTCCCACGCGCTCGCGGCGGACAGCAGCAACTCATTGGCCGACTTCGTGAGGAGTTTCCGAGTAGCGGGAGCGAGGCGCTCTGGCGCGGCGAGCATCCACAGCCAGGCTTGCGTATCGAGGAGAACCCTCACTTCTCAAAGGCCTTGAGGAGATCCTTGGGCAGTGGCGCGTCGAAGTCGTCGGCGACGAAGACGCGACCCTTCTCGGTTCCCAGAGAGCGCTCCTGCACCGGCGCGGCGGGCACGAGTCGCGCGACCGGCACGCCGGACCTGGCGATGATCACTTCCTCGCCGGCGGACACGCGCTCCAGGAGCTTCGAGAGGTGGGTCTTGGCTTCGTGGACGTTGTACTTTGGCATGAGGACTACATTAGCTAAGTCTTACGACTAAGTCAACCACACACCGCAGCCACCTCACCGGGACCCCGCGACTCCTAAAAGCCGACCGAGATGCCACCCGAGAGATTGCGTATCACCGCGAACATCTCGAGGGCGGTAGCATCAGCGTCCCAAATCCGGCGCGAGGTCTTGGGCAGAAGGAGGGCTCCACCGTTCGATACCACGGCCAGCGACAAGAAGCTGTTCGCGCGCCCCTCGCTGGGGTGCTGGCCAAGTAGGGGATTGACCCTCGCCCAGCGGGCTGGGTTCCGTGCAATTCGCAGCGACTGCGACCAGTCGGCCACGATGAGCGCGGTCGAACCGACGGCAAGACCGTAGTCGGGAGCCGTGGGGTGTTGCCCCGCTGCAAGCTTCGGCGGTCCAAGCAACACGACGAGGGCCAGCATCGTCCCGGTCAAAGGAGGTCTGCCTGCACGACTACAGGCCGTGCCGTGCGCGCTCGAACGCCTCCCGAAGGTTCTTCGGAATCCGGGGTCACTCCACGTCTCGGGAAAACCTTCAACCACCGCTAGCACTTGCACGTTGGCGAACAAGGACTGCAGCCACCAGGCGCCCAGAGACCGTTATCCACGTAGATCGTGTTGCCGTTGCTGCCAGTGGGGTCGGTGACCACCACCTTAAGGAAGAAGTCCGGCGTCGACGAGGAGACAGCGCGCGATTGCGTCTGGGCAGTACCCAGGTTGGTCCAACTTCCTCCATTGTCAGACAGGTAGGACCACTGGTAGGTGTAGGGCCCGGTACCGGCCGCCGGGTTCGCGGTCCAGGTGTACGTGCCGCCGGTTGCAAGGTAGGTCGGGCCCGATGTCGAAACCGACAGGGGAGTCCAGTAGAAGCTCCCACTGGTCAGCGTCTGGTCGCACCACGAGAACCCTCCGCAACCGTATGCCGAAATCACCCGTACGCGGAAGCGGTAATAGCCCTGGGGCGCGAAGGAACCAGCGTTGTTGTAGCCGTTCCAATCCGCTGTGTAGGAACCTGGGGGTTGGAGCCCCGTCGGATCCAAGCCGGAGCGAACGACGTTGCTGTTGGCGTCGATCACACTCACGCCCTGGTGGGTGGCGTGGTCCGTGACGCTGTAACTGAAGTCCCAGTGCGCGGCGGAGCTAATGTAGTAGGGTTGGGCCGTGATAGTAGAATTGATGCCGAGGTAGTGCTCACGGGCCCCGCTTTGCGTGCCCCAGTCCTCGGCCGTGATTACGCGGCCCTCGCCGTACCAAATGGTCCCTCCCGATGCGTTCTTCATCGTGCCGAAAGGTGCGTGGACAGCGTGGGGGTGGGCGAATGTGTTGTCGCTTGTCGTCCCAGTTCCGTAGGAACCGTATTGATCGAGATAGGTGAGGTTCCAGGTGTACTTGAGGAGCCGACTGTTCCGCACATCAGCCACGGTCACATTGCCAAAGTGATCTACCGTGCAGTCAGCGGGGATCCCGCTGTCCGGCAGCGTCACGGTCGACTCCCAAAGGGCCGTCCCAGTGATGCGCTGCAGCCAGACGAGCCGCCTATTCCCAGCGTCCGCTACATACAAATCGTTTGTGAATCGCGATCCCCCGTCCGGGCCAGGCGAATGTCCAATACAGATGCCCGTCGGGCTGAGGAATTGAAACCTCGACGTTCCACGATCCCCAAACGTCCACAGCTTGGACAGCGCTGTAGGCGTCCACTGCCACCATGAGACGCGACCGTTTCGATCCAGCGCGTAAAAGTAGTTTGTCGTCAAGGGCGAAGCCTCTCCGTCCCACACCACGTCAACGACGGCATCAAGATCAGCATCCTTGGGAGTCTCGCCAACCTGAGTGAGCGTTTGTGCGGCTGGATCGAACTGCGCCAGCAGAATCCTCCCGTTGAGGCGGTCCGCGATGAACACGAGGGGCGTGGGAGACACATCGACGCCTCCTGGTGCAACGAGTCGCGTTGTCGAAGACCCGGCGTTGAGAAACGCCCTGATGTAGACGTCTTTCTGGCCGAACAAGACCCGATTCCAGGTCGGATCGGACGCGAATTCATACGCGATCCACGGATGGGAAACAGCATCGATCAGCGTGACCTTGGATGCCAAATCGGAGAAAAGTGCCTTGCCCAGCTTCGTCTGCACCACGGTGGACGTCAACCGGGGGCCGACGGCGTTGTTGGGGTCCAAGTCGGCGACTTGTACGAATGTTTGGGCGTACGCATTGTGCGGGCTCATTGCCCTAACCATGAATAGCAGCAGGCTACACGCGCTCACTTTCATTTGACCCCCGACGCTCAGCTAGTAGACGGGACACAAGTGGACCGCATGCGCATCGCGCGCCAAAACACCCCTTGACACGCTGAAAAAACCACATCGCTCACTGTTTGGGTCTTGCCTTGCTTCGATGTTCCTTCTCTCGCTGAGCTGCGACACTCCCTGCGAGAGACTGCCCCAAAGCGGGTGCAAGGGGTGGTACGAGCTCTGGTCGATCGGCATAGCCCGCATCGACCGCGTACGCGCCCGCAGGCATTGATCTCTGAGCGTCGATGACGGCCATGCGCAGACTTGCGAGACGAGCCGCGCTCGCCGCGTCGGGCCAGGAGCCCACGGCCTTCGCAATTTGGACGCCATTATGAAGCGCGAACGCTAGGTAGGGGTTTTCAACATCCTTCGCCAATAGTCTTTCTGAAACCCACGCCTGGAGGGCAACGAGGTACCTAGGGCGCTCCTGTCGATCCCATGCCATGCGGGTCAATTGTTTGACTTCGCGGTAAAGAGTCTCTTCGCTATGGGTCCGCTCACGAATGGAGAAGCGCACAGGTTGAGCGTGGATGGCGCGACCGACATCAGACCCGACCTCAGATACGAACGTTGCCGAGAGATCGTATGACCCGGGCGAGAGGTGTCTCATAAACAACCCTTGTGCTACCGAATCCGCTGCTCCCCACTCATCCTGCAACACCCCGATAGCGTACAGCCGTTCGCCCGGCGCAACGGGAACACCACGCCACCCTCGTACCGTGACGTAATCCGACACCGAGGCAAGGCGCGCTACCGGCGAACCCGCTCCGCTCGTTAGCACTGGCGTCAGAGCTGGGTAGGTAAGGCCGAAAGGCGAAATCCAAGCAGTGTCGATACCGTTGTTGGACAGCTCAAAGACCGCGTAGATCGGCTCTTGGTCAAAGAACACTGCCTTGCCCAGGTACAATCTGAGCTCTACGTGCGGACTTCCGTGTAGTTCAACCGGCGCGCCCAACAGGTTAAACAGCGCGACACCAAGCAAGACCGTAACCACCATGGTGACCCCTCTCTTAATGAGCGGTGCAACCGAGCGCGACGCCTCGGTGCTGGGGCACGCGAGGACAGGTGGGTCCATCCCTTAGTTGGTGATGGACTTCCACTTCCCGAGAATCCCTTGACAGGTCGTCATGTCACCATCGTGAGGGTACGAGTCGAGCATGTCAAACGCGGGCGTACCGTTGCTCGAAAGGGCGACCAGGCTCACACCGCTGGTCATAACATCAAACTTGTGCAGCGGTACGCTGCCGTACGTTCCTTGGTGGAATTGCGGCATCGCGTTCATCCCTGCAGAGTGCGTCAAACCAGCCCGCTGATGACCGAGTTCGTGAGTGAGAAGTGCCGATGCCGTTGTGGCGGGCTCGATCGACTGCCCTTGGTTGATGCAGGCTGATCCAATGAGTACGAGGTCCTGGAGATAAAAAAACGTCATTCGGTTCAGCTCCTCGTTCGTGTCAACTTGGTTCGCTGATTGAACCGTTGAAACGCCCACGATGTACGCATCATTGGGCCCTGGGCAAACGCCGTCGGGATTGCCTTGTCTGTGCGTGACAAAAAACGTCCGAAACGCGCCGGGAGTCGGACCTGACGAAGGGTATCGATCCATCACGTAGGTGAAGTAGAACTGTCGGTTCGAATCGAAGTCGGGCCACTGATCCGGCGTGCCAGGGTTCAGGCCCGGCAGGTTCTGGTCCTTAGGGTCCCAGGCGAAGTTGATCTCCGCCGCCGATGCGAGGGCAGTGTTCGAGTTGACCTCCATGTCGCCGAGCAAGTTCGTGAGGAAGTCGCCCACAGACTGCTGGCTCCAGTAGTCCATGGAGTTGAGAACTTTGATGAGTGGCACTGGAGGCGGATACTCTACAAACTGAAAACAGCCTGCACAAACGATCAAGGAGACTGCCGCGATGCGTCTGCTGCCCTTCGCTAGGCTACGCATTGGACGTTCAATCACGATTCCCCCAAAGTTGTCAAGGCGATCGACCATGTCGACCTCGTCCCTAGGAAGGGCAAGCGCACACGTAGCCTTGCGACGGGATCAGGCGCCCATCGTGCAGAGCCCGAACAGTACGCCTTGTACCCTTGCCATGCTTCGCGAGTGACCGGCACGTGTGAGCGCTACCGAGAGGTTCGATTTGCGCGCACCCGTCCCCAGACTCGCTGCTCCAAACACCGCGGTATCGCCCTGGCCCGCTGAGGCCACCGTGATCTCGTCGAGCGCGATGGAATTGAGGCCGCCTAGTTCCGCACCGCGGGCCCGCAGTCGGGCCACGGCCGCGCGAAGCGAGGCGCAACCCTTGGCACGGGCGTTCAGCTTCTCTGCGGCAGGTATCACAGAGTCGGGCACCAAGACGGAGAGCGTCGTCGTGTCGCCACTTCGAAGAGCATGCGTCAACTCTGCGAAGTACAGCCGCACGACTATCTCCTGCACGCTGACCATGGGATAGGTAAGAAATGTCGGTGGCCTCAGAGCATCGGGGTTCTCGGTCGTTGGCTGCTGCGCCGATGCTGGAGTCGTGAGCACATAGAAACCCGACAGGGGGAGAGCAAGATCTAAGACCGCCACGAGCGTGTAGCTTGCGCTCATCCACCTCAGTCGCGTGCACAGCATGGACATAGAACTGCGGGGCATTTCACCCTCCGACGCGTTTTTCCCGTCGTAGCGCACAAGCCGTGCCGCTGGATGCGTCGCACGCCTGGCGTTGAGGATCCACGACTTAGTGCGATCGCATACCCCGCGTTGTTTCTCCGTGATTCACGTTGTTTCGGCAACCTCCTGAACGGTGAAGCAACATTCCGAGAAGCACATCCATAGGGAAGGGAGCGGGGGCGCCGCGAGGCCCACGAAAGTCCCGCGCCTTCTTGCACGTTGGCACCCATGTTGCGGAGCGAGATTCTCGGATGTGGGACGATCAACTTTTGCACGAGGGGGTCACCATGCTCGCCCAGGTAGCTCTCCTCTTATCCTCCCTCACCGCACCAATCAACTCGCAGGCACAGACGTACGCCAAGCCACACCATAGTCGCTGGAGGTGGTCGGCAGCGGAGATCGCGCTGGGCGGAATGTTTATCTCAGCCTTGTGGGTCGATCGGAGAGAGACGCGCGCGGCGATTGCAGCAGGGGTCAGAGAGAGCAGCCCGATCATCGGACCGCATCCCTGCAGGGCAGATAGACACCTACACGGTCTTGTACAGCCTCGTCACACTAGGCACGGCGGCCTTGGCGCCGCGAGGCGGTTGGCGCGTCGGAATCCTGGCTTTCAACCTCGGCGGAGAAGCAGCAGCGATCCAGGCACACTGGGCGATGGGCTTCTCCATACGTTTCTGACGAGCGACGAAGTCGGCGACGAAGGGAGACCCTAGGGCGCGCGCGTGGATTCGGACTCACGACCGTTGTGTCGGGCGATCCGGGAAACGGTGTGCAGCCGTTTCCGCGCTCGAAGCGAAACGCCCATCCGTCGCAGCCGGCGGTAGATTGTAACACGAGCAAGCCCGAGTGAGGCCGCCGTCCTACCGGCGTGCCAACCATTGGCCTCACATGCGGCAACGAGACGGTCTCGTTCCTCGAGCTCGACCGCACTGCGAGAACTAAGCGGAAAGGAAGCGGCCCCGCGGACGTCCGGTGCCCCTAGCTCGATCGCCTCCGCAATCATACCAGACTCGATCGCGCCTCCATCCGCGAGGGCCCCAGCACGCTCCAGCACTGCCCGTAACTCTCGGACGTTACCGGGCCAGCCGTAGTCCCTGAGCACAGCGGAGACGCCGAGGCCGAGTGCTTTGCCCCGACTGCGAGCGAAGTGGTCCGCGAGAACGAAGACGTCGTTGCCCCGCTCTCGCAGGGTTGGGAGGGTGATCACGACGCCCGCGACCCGTTCGCAGAGATCCAACCGCAGCACTCCTGAAGCCACAAGACTCGCAGGGCTTGTCTGAACAGACGCCACCACGCGCAGGTCGACGGGTCGAGGCCCCGTCTCGCCCAGCCGGTAGACCTCTTGGGACTCGAGCACACGCAAGAGTTTCACCTGGCCCTCGAGCGGAAAGCTCCCGAGTTCGTCCAAGTAAAGTGTTCCCTTATCGGCAGCATCGATGAAACCCGGCGCCGACTCGTGGGCATCGGTGAAGGCGCCCCGACGGTGGCCGAAGAGCAAGCTCTCGATCATGGTGCTAGGCAACGCGCCACAGTTCACCGGCACGAACCTGCCGGGCCGCCTGCTCCAGTCGTGGATGCAGCGGGCGAGCAACTCCTTTCCAGTTCCAGTCGCGCCTTGGAGCAGTACAGATAGCGAAGAGCGAGCGAATCGCTCCGCCAGTGCTAGGGCACGTCGAAGCTGTGGAGCTTCACCAAGGATCTCCACACCGAGGCCGACGCTCGAACTGGGCACCGCGCTCACAGATCGGGGCCGCGTGGTAGCCTCGGCGCAGTCACGCTGTCCGCGTCCGCGTCGGTCTTGAGAATCCGCGGCGTCAGGAACAGGTACAGCTCCGTCTCGGTTTTCCGCCGATCCGCGCTCCCGAACAGCCCGCCGATGATGGGTATCCCCGAAAGGATCGGAATGCCCGACTGAGTCCGCTCGCGCTCTTGGTCCCGTAGACCACCGAGGACGATCGTCTGACCGTCCTTGACGAGCACCTGCGTCCGCGCTTCGCGCGTCGAGATCACTGGAGCGTCGAATTGCACTTCGTTGGTCGCGGCGTTCACCTCTTGCTGCACGATCAGCGAGACATAGCCGTCCTGGTTGATCGTGGGCCGAATGGTGAGGCGCGTGCCCACATCGCGGTATTGCACCACCTGGTCCCGGGTCGGCGTGTCGGTCGGGAGAGACCGGCTGACTTGGACAAAGGGGCGCTGCGAGCCTACGAGCAGGCGGGCTTCCGTGTTGTTGGATGCGAGCAGCACGGGGCGAGAGACAATTTGGACGTCACCCTTGCTCGCCGCCGCGCGCAGCGTGGCATCGATCTCGGCGTGGCCGAGGTTCATCAGGTGAAGCACGAGGTCGCCGAGGCCTCCGCCAGTGCTAGTCGCGCCCACGGTGCCGTTCCCCTTATCGAGCGACTGCGGCGGGAGAAACAGATCGGACCCGAACGAGAAGCTGCGGTCGTGGCGCGCTTCGACGATCATCACCTCGATGAGCACCTGGAGCGGCCGGATGTCGAGCTGCTCGACGCCCTGCCGCAGCACGTCGAAGTCCACCTGGGACGCCCGGATGAGCAGCGAGTTCGTCAGCTCGTCGGGGACGATCGTGACGGGGCCGGAGAGAGTAGCGGACTTCGTCGCACCAGTCGAGGGTTGAGCGACGGTCGCGGGCGGCGTGGCACCGGCCGGGGGGACGACGTTGCGGCGCAGCTCGTCTGACAGCGTCGGCGTCGCAAGACCGGCGCGACCCGAGAATTCTCCGCCGGCGCCGAACAACAGGTTCACTGTAGCCGCTACGTCGGAGGCGCGGGCATGCTTGAGGCGAATGACGAAGAGTTGGACGTCCCCTGTGGCACCCTGCCCCGGACGGTTGGAAGGTTGGGCCGTGAGACGGTCAAGTGTCTCGGGCGCCTTAGGCCCGATGCGGAAGAACGTCGAATCTTCCATGAACTGAAGGTTCTGCGACTCGACCAGGCCCTTCAACAGCTCGCGCACGCGGGAGAGCCCGACCGGCGCCGGCGTTTCGAGCGAGACCCGCACTGGCTGGATCGCGCCGACCAGCACGGGCTTCGGCAGGTACCGACCGAGCGTCTGGATCACGCCGCGGATGTCGGCGTCTACGAACCGGACGGAGACGCTGTCGTTCGTTGCCCGGACGCCGGAGGTATCCTGAGCACACAAGGGCACCGTCAGCGCGAGCAGAACCGTCGCAACCTCCACCAACCTCCCCCATCCTCCCCCAACCTCCCGAACCTTTACTTCCATGGTTCCCTCACCGTCAGCGTCCACGTCGTGTCGAGCCCCGCGATCACCACGCGATCAGACTTGATCAGCTTCACTCTCAGTCCGGCTATGGTCTCGCCTTGCCGCACGGGCCGCGGGCCGTCGACGCCCGGCAGTCCCTCGACCAGAGCCGTGGGATCGCGCCCGTTGTCCCAGACGATGCCGACGAGGGCCAGCACGGGTTTCGGGGGAAGCGGGGTCGCCGGCTGCGCCAACCGCACCGGGTCGTAGACGACGTTGCTCGGACGCCGCGTCACGCGAAATGGATCGCGCGCGACGAGCGCTGCAGCGAGGGAGTCCGGGTGCGCCGCCGTCGGCGCTGGCAAGGGCGTCGCGACCGTTCCCACTCGCGTCGGCACGCCGATGGGCACTAGGGGTGAGGCGACGAGCCGTACTGCCAACGCGATCCCGACCGAGCCGACCGCTAGGAGCGAGGCGTTCGTCGATATCGCTGTCATCGATCCTGCTCCCCGCTCCCTGCTCCCCGCTCCCTGCCTGCAAGGAACCACCCCGCCACCGTCATCTCGACCCGAAGCACTTCCGGGTTCTTGTCTGGGGAGCCCGCGTCTACCGCCGTGACCCGCAGCTCCCGCACCGCCAGGGCGGCCTGCCCGAACGTGAGGGCCTGCAGCACCCCCACGAGCCCGCGGATGTCGCACTCGAACGCGGCCCGGAGCGCGACGCGGTGCAACCGCCCGGCGACGGTGGAGTCTGCGAGCGGATCGACGCGCTCGAGCTTGGCCTGATACCTCGAGGCCGCCAGGTTCACCCGCCCCGACAGGTCGGCCACCGCCTCGGCGGCCGAGTTCCCGCTCAGGATTTTGGGCGCGAGCCCGACCAGGGCCCGGCCGAGCTCGACGGCCGAGTCCCGCAGCCCGCTCGCCTCGGCCAGGTCAGCGCGGGCGCGTGCGAGTAGCGCCGCGTGCTCGCGCAGCCCAGCGTCGGAGGCGAGGGCGGAACGCATCGTCCAGGGCAGGACGCGGAGTAGCAGGACGGCCCCAAACACGATCCCTCCACCACTGAGGAGCGCACGCCGGTCGCGCGCCGTCATGATCCCGATCCTCCCCGCTCCCTGCTCCCTGCTCCCGGCTCCCTCCCGAACAGGATCGTGAATCGCTCCCACTCCCGTCCCGCGATCGGCTCTCGCACCACGGGACCGCCGAGACGAACCCCCGCGAGGCTGCCGAGCCGATCGAGTCGCGCCACGACGTCGGTCGCGTGCCGTGCGCCTCCGACAAGCACACCGCTTCCGTCCCCCGTCCAGGTGAAGCTCGTGAGGACGCTCGAGTCGGGGAGTGCTCCGGTCACGGCGCTGAGCACCGCGAGACTCCTCCCCCGCTCCCGTTCGGCCGTCGTAATGGCGTTGAGTGTTGTTTCCGCATCCCGCAGCTCGCGACGCGCCTCGAGCACCGCTGCGAGGGGCTGCGCCAGCGCTGCCAGCTCACGCTCGACCGCGCGGCGCTCCCAAGCGAGGCGGGCAACGAAAAGACCACCAGCCGCAAGCCATAAGCCGCAAGAGGCTATGGCGAGCCTCCGAGTACGGTTGCGGCCTGCGCGCTCGCGACTCTCCCGTTCGGACCTGGGGAGCAGCGTGAGGGGCGCCGCGCCGTTCGCCGGCACGATCGTCTCGAGCCAGAGCCCCGCCGCTCGCGCCCCGGCCGCGATCGCCTCGACCAGCGGTTCCTCAACCGCTGCCGCGTGGGCCACGCGGGTCGGTCCCGTGCCGACCCACGCCGCGTCGGTGACGAGCGGTTGGCCGTTCTTCCGGAAGAACCGTCCTGCCTGTTGGGCGACCAGGGCAGCGAGGTGCTGCGGTTTGACGGGCGGCAGCTCAGTCAGCGTGCGGAGCTGCACCGGTGGGCGGTCGAGAGCGACCACGAGGCGGCGGCATGCCCGGGGCGGCTCTGCGGCGAGGCGGGCAATGGCATCTGCCAGCTCGCTCAGTTCCCCGTAGGACGATTCACCGGCCCATGTGACCGATCCGTGCTCGATTGCCTCCGCGCGCAGGGAGGAGCGGCCGATGCGGAGGCGGAGCTCGGGGCTCCGAGACACGAGGCCTATCATTCGCGGCCTCCCGCATTTCCACGCTGAAGCGTGGGCCCAGTACGGCGCTGCCCTGAAGGGCACGTCGCTCGGTATGCTTCAGCACAGTGTCGGCCGGGCCCAGGCTTCAGCCTGGGAACGAGCGGGAGCATGGGGGTCACTCCGTCTCCCTCCTGATGACGGCCAGCCTTCCCGCCACTGGTACCAGGGTTAGTGTGACGCGCGCTACGAGTGGCGTCCCGCGCACGCCCCCCGCGACGAACGCGACGAGCTGCGGCGGAGCGAACACGGCGGCCCGAACGAACTCGGGGTAGCTCCCCAGCAGCGTCGCGCGCGTGCTTGGCGAGAGCAGCCCCGCCAAGGCGTCGGCGTTGGGCAGCGGAGCAGTGCCGCGGTGCATCATCAAGATTCGAACGGTTTCCTCCGTGATTCCCGGGAGCGCCGCCAGGACTTCTCGCGGGGCGGCGTTCACGTTGATCGCGCCCGTGCCACGCGTGGTAAGGAAGAAAGCGAGTCGGGCCACGAGTGAGTCCGTGAAACCGCGCACGTAGCGCAGCTCCTGGACGTCGGCGTAGGGTCCGTTGCGGTTCCCCGACGATTCGTCGCCCAAAGGCCGAGGCACCGCGTCCGGGTCACGCCAGTCGAGGAGTGCATCCACGAGCGAGTCCACGGCAGCGGAGCGATGCACGACCGCCTGGAGAACGCTGACGAGCGCCGGGCGGTCGGCCAGGTTGAGGTTGAGCTTGGCCGATGGATCCTCGAGCGTGGCGCTGCACCAGACGTTACGGCCCAGGTCGACGGAGTCGAGCCGACGTACGGACGGATCTTGGGCGTAGCGAGCCTGCAGGATCTCGGCGCAGGCCTCGCGCGCCCACGCTGCGCGCGAGAGCAGGACCCGATTGCGAGTCGTGGCGCTGCCGAGCCCCGCGACAGTGATCGCCGTGCCGGTGAGGACCGTGATGGCCGAGAGAGTCCACAGGACCGCCAGGAGCGCAAAGCCTTCCGTCGTATTCGCGCCCTGAGAGGGCGCGCTCGGCCGGGGGTACGCCCTTACAGGGCGCACACAGCGCCGAGCCCGGGCTCTCAGCCCGGGGATCATCCGCGCTCCTTTATAAGGAAGAGGAGTGTGTCCACCACGTTTCCCCTGTCCCGTTTCCCGTTTCGCGTTCTCGTCATCCGTATCCTCACCGCCACAGGCGCGCTCACCGGGCTCACCCATTCGCGCACCCAGCGCGACTCGGCGCCCGGCTCGAGCAGGTAGTCGAGCGCCAGGTCCGCCACGCTATCCATCAGGGCGATCGCCTGGCCCGGCGCTACGCTCGCAACCAGCCGGTCGTTGTCACGGGCCAAAGAGACTGTACGCCGCTCGAACCAGCCGTCGGGCGTGAGGAGCCAGGTCGAGAAAGCGGCATGGTCGGGGCGCCCGTCGAGGCCACCGGCGCCATCCGTACCGACGTCGAGCGAGAGAAACGTCGCGTCGAGCCAGCGGCGGGCGTTCGCTGAGCGATCAAGCGCGGTGCGTGCCACCGTGATCATCTTTCCGTAATCAGCGACCGCACCGAAGAGCTGGTGCGCGAGAAGCACGACGATGGCGCCGATCGTGAGCGCGACCAGAACTTCCACCAGCGTGAAGCCGGCCAGCTTCGATGTAGGCGCGCAGCATGCTGCGCCCCTACACGGCGCATACCGTTGCTCGATCTCCGCGTCACGGCGCATTTCTCGGCTCCCTCCGATATACGACCGTCACCAGGTCCTCGACTTCCGGGGCCTGTTGCTGCGCCAGCGCGATCCGATACAGCGTCCGTTCAGGGCGCTGGATGTCAGCAATGAGCTCACCGAGTGGGTGTCGCCCGAGCCGGCGGTCGAGCTCTGCACGCGTGAGCAGGGTGAGTGCCGTGAGTACCCGGTCCTCGACCGCGAGTACGCGCTCGCGCTCACGCGACTCGCGTTCGGCGCGGAGCCCAGCGGTCACCAGGTCGAGCAGGGCGAGGCCTGCCCCCGAGAGAATCGCGAGCGCGACAAGCGTCTCGAGGAGCGCGATGCCGCGGTCACTGCGGGCCATCGACGGGTGCTCCGGTGAGGGGGTCGATTCCGGTTCCGAGCGTCCGCCCATCGGGCAGGAATAGGACGTGACCGGTAAGCGGTGAGCGGTCATCCCTCGCACTCACCGGATGGCCGCTGCGAATGGCTTGCGCCCGGGCGCGTCGTAGATCGCGAATCCAATCGGACTCGGGCGGCACGCGCAGACTCACGAACGCAAGCCCGCTCACCCCGAATATCAGCCCCAGGATCGCCACCACGACGATCAACTCCACGAGGGTGCTCCCTCCGTTCCGCGTTCCGACTTCCGCGTTCCGCATTGGCTATGGCCGAATCGAGTACACAGCTTGCAACAGCGCCGCCGCCACGAACGCCACCAGGCCCCCGAAGGCGACGATCAGCGCCGGCTCGACGAGCGTCACCAGCGCCTTGAGCCCCCGCTCCGCTTCCAGGGCGGCGAGATCACCCGCACGGCGCGCCATGTCGGCCAGCCGCCCGCTCGACTCTCCCACTTGCACGAGCTGCAGCGCCGCCGGCGCGAGCGCGCCTTCCCGCTCGAGCGACGCGCTGAGGGGCGCGCCTTGGGTCACACGCTCCCGGGCACGCTCGAGTCGCGCGGCGACCGCGCGGTCGCCGGCAGCTTCTCCGGCTGCGTCCAGCGCCGCGAGCAGTGGCATCCCGGCGGCGAGCATGCCGCCAAGCGCGCGACCAATCCGGGACGTGGCGAGCGCAAGCCGCACCGGCCCGACGAACGGAGCCGCGAGCAACGCTTCCTCGATGCGCCGGCGGGGCGCAGGGCGGCGCGCGACCTCGACTCCCAGCGCGACAACGGCCGGCACTGCGGGGATGAGCAGGAACCAGTAGTGCGAGAGGAGGCTCGACCCGAGGAGCAGCACACGGGTCGCGGGCGGCAGGTCCTGTCCCAGGTCCCCGAGCAGCTCGGCGAAGCGCGGCACGATCACGGTCCCGATCACGAGGACAGACGCGATGCCGACCACCGCCAGCAACAGGGGATAGGCTAGCGCCTGGCGGACCCGCGCCACCAGCTCGGCCTCCTGCTCCAGGTGGCGCGCCACCTGCTCGAGTGCGAGCGGTAGCTGGCTCCCCCGCTCACCCGCGCGCACCATTCCCAGCACAATCCCGGGCACCACGCCGCGAGTGGCGCCGAGTGCCTGAGCAAACCCTTCCCCCTCGTGCAACCGGCTGCGCGCGTCCGAGAGCGTCTCGCGCAAGGGCCCGCGCGCGAGTGCCTCGCTCGACGCAACCGCCCGCTCGAGCGGCACGCCCGCCGAGACGAGCGCCGCGATGCTCTGGAAGACGATGGCGAGGTCGCGTCGGCTCGCGGGGCGGCGCGCCCCTTCGGCTGCCTCCGTGGGCGAGACCGTCAATGGGAACAAGCCGCGGTCCGTAATGACGGCGCTCGCCTGCCCCGCCGAGGAGGCGTCGACGAGTCCCTCGACGATCCCGCCGTCGGCGCGGGCGGCGCGGTAGCGGAAGGGAGTCACCGTTTCCTCCCCGTCGCACTCTCCCACGACGTAATGTCCGCGTCCTCGTTCGTCCCCCCCGGCTGCCCGTCCCGACCGTACGTGAGCAGGTCGTAGCCCTGTGGGTTCACGTCGCCCGGACTCTTATAGATGAAGGGCCGGCCCCACGGGTCGAGCGGGATCGTCTTCTTCAGGTAGGGCCCGCGCCAATTGCGAGCATCGGGGTCCCCGGTCGGGCGCGTGCGCAACGCTTCCAGGCCCTGTGCCGTGGACGGGTAGTAATCGTTGTCGAGTCGGTAGGCCTCGAGCGCGAGCCCGAAAAGCTCGATCTGGGCGCGTGCGGCCGAGGTCTTGGCGTCCCCCACGTGGCTGAACACCATCGGCGCGACGAGCCCGGCGAGGATGGCGATCACGGTGATCACCACGAGGAGCTCGATGAGGGTGAACCCCAATGCGGAATGCGGAATGTGGAATGCGGAATCGACGCCCGCCCTTCCATTCCGCATTCCGAATTCCGAATTCCGCATTCGCTTAGTGATCAGTGACACGCAGCACCTCCTCGACCGTCGTGATCCCCGCTTGCACCTTTCTCCACCCGTCCTGCCGCAGCGTGCTCATGCCCTGTGCCTGAGCGATTTCGCGCAGCGCGCCCGCATTGGGGCTCCTGAGGAGCGCCTGCTTGATCTCGTCAGTGACCACGAGCAATTCGAAGAGGCCGGTGCGGCCGCGGTATCCAGTGTTGCGGCAAGCAGCGCAGCCGCGGCCACGCTCGAGCGCCATGCGTCCGACGGGCTGTTGGGCGAGCAGTGCTACCGCGCCGGGATCGGGCTTGTAGCGCTCGCGACACTCGGGGCAGATTTTTCTCACGAGGCGCTGAGCAAGGACGCCCTCGAGCGTGGCGGCGATGAGATAGGGCTCCACCTTCAAGTCCGCGAGCCGCGTCATGGCACTTGCGGCGTCGTTCGTATGCAGTGTGGAGAACACGAGATGGCCGGTGAGCGCCGCCTGCACCCCGATCGCCGCGGTCTCACTGTCTCGCATTTCACCGATCATCAGGACATCCGGGTCCTGCCGCAGGATGCTTCGCAGCGCCCCCTCGAACGTCATTCCCGCTTTGACGTTCACCGGCACCTGGGTGACACCTTCGAGATGGTATTCGACCGGATCTTCGACGGTGATGATTTTTTCGGCGCTGCGATGGCGCAGTGCCAAAGCGGAATAGAGCGTGGTCGTCTTCCCGCTTCCCGTGGGTCCGGTCGCAAGCAGGATGCCGTGCGGTTTCTCAGCAAGCCGCCGGAACCTATCGAGCGTCTCGGGCACCATGCCTAGCTCATCGAGTCCCACCGGCCTCCCGCCCCGGTCGAGCAGCCGTAGCACGACCGACTCCCCGTAGAGCGTCGGCACGGTGGACACCCGGAGATCCAGCTCGCGTTCCTCGAGCCGCACGCGGATGCGCCCGTCTTGCGGTGCCCGTCGCTCGGCGATGTCGAGCTCGGCGAGCAGCTTGATCCGCGACACAACTGCGGCTTGAAGCCCCTTCGGCGGGCTGGGCAGCTCGGTCAGCACGCCGTCCACCCGGAAGCGGGCCGACAGTCCTTCTCTGGTCGACTCGAGGTGAATGTCCGACGCGCGCGCGTCGTGGGCCTCCCGGATGAGGAGGTTGACGAACCGGATGACGGGGGGCTGGTTGGCAAGGTCGCGGGCATCCGCTAGCCCATCCTCGATGCCATCCCCGGCGGGGCCGAACTCGGCGTCTAAGTCTTTGATTAGTTCGACGACGGACTCGGAGGCCGCGAACGTGCGACGGATGCTCTCGAGCAACTCATCGTGGGAGACGGGGACCAGCTCGAGCAGGACGCCATAGGACAGCTCCAGGTCCTCCAGAACTTCCCGTGCAGCCTCGCCCGCGACGGCCACGCGCAGCCGGTCGCCCGTAACCTCGAGGGGCAAGATGCGGTTGTACTCGAGGTATTCAGCCTCGAAGGCTTCGGGGATGGGAAGCTTGGGTACAAGCGGCGCGGTCATGCGGCCAACCCAACGCACGCGGCGTGCCAGTCGTAGCGCAGCGGTGGTCCCGCGATCAGGCTGCCGCGCCGACGGTTGCAGGCGTGTCTCGGGAATCGCGACGCGCTCCGAAGTGAGCGTTGCGCAATTCGGCCCCGCGAATTAGGCGACGGTCTGACCACGATTGCACAAATGCCCGTCGACAGGTGTGCAAGCGCCTCAGCACGATTGCACAGATCGGGTCGGAGAACATGTGCAAACCGAAAGTGAGTGAGCGATTCCTGACGGAGGGTACTGGCGGGCGCATCTCCTTTAGGACGGTGCAGTTATTGGGCGATCGTGGCGCGATGCGCCGAGCGGCACGCCGCCTGCCTTAGCCTCGGCTGACCCGATCCGCCGAGGCCTGTGTGGTTCTCCGCCGTCAGTGGTCCGTAACCGTCCCGCTGCTTGCCGCGATCGCTCTGGCGACCCGCCCATCACCCAATGCGCCGGTAGGCACGGTGGCTGCGCGACTCCAAGGGGCTGCGGTCTGCCCAGAGGCCCCCTCTGGAGCAGAGCCGGACGTTCTGGAACCGCGCGTGGCCGATGTGCCATGGGGCGTCTCGGTGACGCCGGACAACGGATCAGCGGGCTGGACGGCGAATACGACCAACCATACAGCGACCTTCACCGTGACCAACACGGGGGACTGTAACGATAGCTATAGCTTCACGGCCGGCACGAGCGGCCCGGTCACGAACGTGCGATTGGACAAGACGAGTGCTCCCGTCTTCGCCCACGCGAGCACACCGGTCACGGCGACTTACGATGTCGGCGCCGCAGGCAGCGGCCAGCTGACCCTGACGGCTGGGAGCGCCAACTCGGGGGACGGCGGCGCCTTCACCGTCACCGCCACGTCGTACGGAGTGACGGTGACGCCCGACGGACAGGTCGACACAGTCGCTGCGGGCACGGCGCAATCGGTCGTGTTTCAGGTGAAGAACACGGGCTCGGCGGCGAACACGTACACGCTGGCCTGCTCGACGACCGGAAGCGAGACGTGCGGCACGGTTACGCCTTCGCAGGTAACCGGCCTCGCGTCCGGTAACACGGCCTCCGTGACGGTGAATTTCACCGCCGGCGCCGCGGGCACATCGGGTACGGTCGTGCTGCAAGCCTCGGGCGGCGGTGGCGCGACGGACAACGGCAACTACGCGGTCGCAAACGTGAAGCTCGGAGTCACGGTGACACCGGACGGGAAGCCGCGGTCCGCCAACGCCAACGCGATTCAGTCGCTGACGTTCCAGGTCCGGGATACCGGTACCGTCAACGCCACTTACACCCTCAGCTGCGTGGCCGCGGGAAGTGAAACATGCGGTACCGTGAGTCTGGCCCAACTCACCAATGCTGCGCCCGGAATCACGAACGTGGTCACGGTCACCTTCACCGCCGGCGCCCCGGGAACGTCGGGCACGATCACCCTGCACGCGGCCGGAATGGGCGGCGTGAGCGATGACGGGACATTCTCTCTCACCAACGTCGCGGCGCCAGTGGTCGTGACTCCCGACGCGCAAGGGCGCTCGGTCGGCGCGAACTCCAGCCAGAGCCTCACGTTCAGCTTGCAGAACGGCGGCTCGAGCACCGAGAAGTACACGCTGAGCTGCGTTGCAACCGGCAACGAGACGTGCGGCAGTGTGAGCCCGTCGCAAGTCACGGTTGGGCCGGGCCAGGCGGGGCCGGTGACGGTGAACTTCACCGCCGGGGCGACTGGTACCGGAACGGTGATCCTCCACGCGCTGGGGAGTCGCGGTGGCAGCGACGACGGCACCTACACCGTGACCAACACACCTCCGCCCCCGAGCTACGGCGTGACGATCACGCCTGACGCCGGGCCGGTCCGTGTGCGCTCAGGCTCGCCGCAATCCGCGACCTTCGTGTTGACCAATACCGGCAGCGTAACCGACACGTTCGGCCTTGTGTGCTCAGCGGCGGGGGGGGAACTCTGCCGCGGTGAGGACTACAACGGCCAGCAGGTCGCGCTCCCGAGTGTCATCGCTCCCCCAGGGTCGCCACGATCGATCCTGGTGAACTTCCTATCCCAGAGCAGCGGGAGTGGCACCATCACCCTGCACGCGACCGGCCACGCGGGAGGCACGGGCGGGGCGGTCGATGACGGGTCGTACAACGTGACCAATTGGGTCCCCCCGGCGGAGAACTGCACCGCGATGCTCTCCGTGCCGGCGGCGAACTACGGCGCCGAGCCCGACGTGCTCCAGCCGGACGGGGCCCGCCCAGCGACGGTTTGCCCGCCCGTCTCCGTCTCCGGCGTCAGCGGCGGCGGCAGCTGGCTCGGCGATGGCAGCCCGCACGTCGCCTTGTTCGCGATCACCGACACCACCGGTGCGCCGAGCGGACCGTACGATCTCAGCTGCTCGGGCACGCCTCCAGTGTCTTGCGCGGTCATCAATGTCGGGACCGTCTCGCTGTCGGGCGGCTCCACCATCATCGTCGGCGTGACATTCAGCGTGAGCGGCGGCGGGAACGGGCTCCTGACGGTGACGGCCACGTCGCAAAACAACCCCGCGGTGCATCCCAGCGGATCCATGGGGATGTCGGGGATCGTGCCCACCTACGGTGTGGCGGTCACGCCCGACGTGCAGGCCGGCTCCGCGGACATCCAGAGCGCGCAGACTGCGGCCTTCCATGTGCAGTCCACGGGCACCGGAACGGAGACGTACAGCCTGACCTGCACCACCACCGGGAACGAGACGTGCGGGACCGTCAACCCCGCCACGGTCACTGGCTCCGCGGCGGTCAGCGTGACCTTTAACGCCGGTGCCGTCGGATCGGGGACAGTGGTGTTGCACGCCACGGGGAACCACGGTTCAATCGGCACCGGTACCTACACTGTCAAGAACACGTATTTCGTGGCGGTGACGCCCGACGGGGTCGCAGAGGCGCGGCTCGCGGCACGGACGTATGCCGATACGTTCGCCGTGCGAAACGTTGGCATCAATCCGGCCACGTTCAACTTCAGCGCCACCTGCTCCGGGGCGGCTATCGCGTCCGGGTGCACGGCATCGGTCGCGTCGCTGACCCTGGCGGACGGTGATTCCGGCAAGGTGGGAGTCTCCTACACGACAGGCGCGGCCGGCGCGTCGGGTCAGGTGAAGCTCATGGCGACTGCGACCGCGGACGCCACGGCCAAGGACTCGGGCTCAACCACTGTGACGGTCGGTACGGCCCAGGTGCCGACCGTGGACGTTGCGTCGCTCAATCCCGGCCCGACGCGAGAACGTGGGTTGTGCCTCACGTTTGCGGCTGGGGACGAGGCGGCCACCGAGTGTGGCGATCTGCGGATCGTCCACCCCCTGCCGGCGACGCGGACCCTGAACAAGCTGCGGATCCCGACCCTGCTCTACAACAGTGCCGAAGCGGGACCCTATCCCCTCGTGGCGGCGAGCGTCACGTTGCCCGCCGGGGCGGCGACGCCCGACACGGTGACGGCGACCCTCAAGATCGGCCCCGTCACCCGGGGGATCGCCAAGTGGCTGGGCACGGACTGGGTCCCCGGGAGCACGCGCCGCATCGTGGTCGCGGACACCGTCGCCGGGGACTCGACGCAGCTCTACAGCTACGCGCTCACGGTCACGAACCAGTGGAACGGTGCGTCGGTCCTCACGAGCCCGGCGGCGACGGTGCAGGTGCCCGTGGTGAGTCGCAAGCAGAGTGCGTTCGGCGCGGGGTGGTGGCTCGCGGGAGTCGAGCGGCTCTACACCGACTCGATGTTGTGGGTGGGGGGAGACGGCAGCACGCGGCGCTACACGGCGGCCGGCACGAATGTGTGGGGCGCGCCGAACGTGGATCGTCCGGACACCCTGAAGAAGAACCCCACGCTGAACCAGTACACTCGCTACCTGCAGCACGGCGTGCGGGTCGTGTTCGACGCGCAGGGCCGTCACATCTTCACGATCGGGCGGTTGAGCGACACGACCCGGTTCACCTGGAGTGCGGGGGACACCTTGCAGTCCATTACGCTGCCCCCGGCCGGCCTGACCTATCAGTTCACCTATACGAACGGGAGCCGCTGGGTGGTCACGGCACCGTCGAACGCGAATCAGATCCGTGCCGATACGGGCATGGTTTCGACCGGCCGCCTCACGACGATCCGCGGCCCCGACTCGACGCGTGTGAGTTTCGGGTACGCGACGGGTCCCGATGTGAATCACATCGTCTCCCGCACGGACCGCCGCGGCTGGATCACCACGTACGGCTATGACGGGGGCAAGCGGGTGGTCCAGTCGCTGCGCCCCGACATCGGGACCACGCGCTGGCAATCCCTCGAGACGGTCGGCTATCCCCTCGGGGACGCCCCCCAGGCGACCGACACCGCGCTCGCCCACGCGCGCTACGAAGGGCCGCGGACCGACGTGTGGGATACGACAGCCTTCTGGCTCGACCGCCTAGGTTCCCCTCGCCAGATCGCCAACGCGCTCGGCTACCAGACGCTGCTCACGCGCGGCGACGCGCGGTGGCCTGCACTCGCCACGCAAGTGCAGGGACCCACCGGGCTCGTGACGCAGGCGACGTACGACGCGCACGGCAACGTCCTGACCGCCACGCAGATCGATCCGCTGGGCGACGGGCGCAATGCCGTGACGACGTACACGTGGGACATGGTTTGGGACTTCGCGACGAGCACGACCCTGCCGCAGGGGGAGATCTCGCAGACCGCGTACGACCCCGCGACCGGAAACCGGCTGTGGCAGCACCCGGGCACGGATCCGGCGCGGAATGTGCAGTTCTTCTATACGAACGACGCCTTCCACCAGCTTCGGGCGATCCAGTACCCGACCTCGCCGGTGACGAGCGACAGCGTGTTCTATGACGCGACGCTGCGCAACGTGTCCTCGACCAAGACGCCGGCAGGACTCTCGACCACGCCAGGACACGCTCAACGTCAACTTCCCGGACGACGGGAGCGGGACGCTCACGGTGCGTAAACACTACGACCCCGAGGGCAACCAGGACAGCGTGCAGACCCAGAGCAGTCCCGATCCTGCGGCCATCGGATGGATGCGGCACGTATTCACGTACGACGCGGCGAATCGCAAGACGAGCGAGCACCAGGTTGGGCCCACGGCCACTTTCTATTTCGCGTACGATCCCGCGGGCAACCTGATCAACGGCGGCCGGCAAGGCGGATACAACGTCGCGGTGACCTATGACGCGCTCAACCGGCCGATCCGCCGTGCTCAACTTGCCGGCGACGTGGCCACCTTTACCTACGACACGCTCGGCAATGTGCTGACCGCGGACAACTCGGAGGCCTGGATCAGGCGTGCGTACTATCGTAACGGCGCGCTGAAGGGCGATACGTTGAAACTGGCAACGGACTTCCTTCCGGCGCACGATTCCGCGACGCACGTGTACCGCCAGGAATTCCGCTACGACATGAACGTTCGGCGGGTCTGGGCCAAGCATCCGGCTCAGCTTGCACCAGGGACCGACACCGTCGCCTACACCTACGACCCGGTGTTCGGCCAACTCGCGTCGCTGACCGACCCGCTCGGTAATCGCTATGCCTTCACGTTCGACTCGCTCGGCCGCCCGCGCCGCATCACGCGCTACCCGGTGGGTCAGGACAGCGTGTACGAGACGGTAGCGTACGATGGCAATGGACGTCTCAGCAGTCGTCACGTCCAGACAGGTGCAACAGCGGTGCTGGACGAGGTAATGTCATACTTTGGCGACGGCGCGAAGATGCAGAGCGCCACGCACACGTACATCAATGACGCGGCCTACACCGACCAGTTCCAGTACACCGGGCTGGGTGGGCTGACCTCGGCCGACATGTTGTCGGGTCCAGAGACGTACCAGGTCGATGCGCTCGGGAACCGCACCTACGCCGATCACAGTCAGGGCATCCAACCCGACAACTACCATTACGAGCCCGCGTCCGGCTTCCTGTTGTTCCGAGAGGAGATTCGGCCGCCGGGGAGCCGGGGCACGGGCAAGGACACGACGTTCTACCAGAACGCGGGCGACGGGCGCCTCGTGACCACGGAGCACCGGCACTACTGGTTGGGCACCCTGGGGGGCGGCTCCGGGGGCGGGGTCGGGCGCAATTCCACCGTCAGCCTGTACGATCCCGAATTGCGGCTGACGCAGACCACCTTCTTCGCTGACAGCGCGGACGCGGTCGGCGCTCCGCCGTACGCGCACTACGTGTCTACGGAAAACTACCGGTATGACGCCCTGGGCCGGCGCGTGTATCGGCGAGGGGTGCGGGGCTTCGATTGTCTGCACCACGACGCCGGGTCGGGGTGCAAGAGCCAGCTCACGCGAACAGTGTGGGACGGCAGTCAAATCCTGTACGAGATTCAGGTGCCCGGCGACACGGGCTCGAGCCAGTTGGAGAGTGATTCGCCGAGTGCCGACTCCACGCACGGCGTGGTGGGCTACCTGCACGCGGGCGGCATCGATCAGCCCCTCGCCTTGTGGAAGAACAACGAGGCAGTCATGTTCCCGTTCGCCAGCTACCGCGGGGCGTTTGTGCGGGGCACCTGCCCCAGCACGACGTGCAACCTGTCGTACTTCCCAGCGGGGTTGTGGTCGTCGTTCGGGGACCCGCCGACGTTCCACTTCGGGCCGCCGTTCTGGCACGGGAGCCTGATCGACGGGGGCATGGACGCCTCGGGGTTCCAGTACAGGCGCAATCGGTACTACGATCCCAACAGCGGGCGGTTCACGCAGGAAGATCCCCTCGGCCTCGCCGGCGGCCTCAACCTCTATGGGTTCGCGGGCGGCGACCCGGTCAATTTCTCGGACCCCTTCGGCTTGTGCCCGCCGCAGGACGACAATTGGGGACCTGATTGTGAGCGCCCTGTTCTGTCGTACGTCCTTGGCGCGATCGATCAGGCTCTCGGCACTAACCTCGATCACGGGCTCTACGGGTCGACGTTCGGGAAGGCAAGCTATCTCGCTGCGAACAACATCGGCCCAGCCTTCTTGGTGATGGAGGGCGCCGGCGCTGCGGCGGCTCCTGAGGCCGAAGCGGAAGGCAGCATACCGGCAAGTGGCGCGCGTGTGAATGCTGCCGAGCAGCGCCAGGTCAACGCCTTGGGCGAGCAGAATGGCTGTCATACCTGCGGAGCTACCAGTCCAGGGACCAAGAGCGGGAACTGGGTAGGTGACCATCAACCTCCGACGGCCCTGGCGAAACCCGGGCAAGCGCAGAGGCTCTACCCCCAGTGCCTCAAGTGCAGCAGGATTCAGGGAGGCCAGGTGCGCCAGGCGACCCGGCGCCCGCAAGATGAGGTACCTCAGCCGCAATGACGATGACCACGAGCGCGGAGATCCTAGACTTCCTCGAACAGCGGGCAGAGAAGTTTGAATTCCCTGTGCTCGACAACGCGAACGCGCATTTCATCGCTGGCCGTTTCCGTGGCTTCCGGAGGGCCGATGACTGGGGGCTCATGTTCGAGCTCCTGGTCTTCGCGCCCCAGGAGCGGGCGATCGTTACGGATGTTTACGCGTACGGACCTCTTATCGGTGGAGACGACTGGTCCTTGATTCAAGTGGGCGGGATCGACGAGGTAAAAGAGACTCCTCTCTGGGACAAGAGCGGCAATTGGATCGCGAAGCCAGGGCTGCGACTGATCTCCGTCGGAGGCCAAGGAATCAAGGTATCCTGCGGGTTACACTCGGTCGGCGCAATTGGACTGGAGGCAGGCGAGTGCGTGAACGAGATACGCTTTACCAAGGCGGTCGTGAAGCGCATCGGGCTGGAGAAGCTCGTTCCCGAGAACGTTGTCTTCGACCAGTTACCTGGCTTTGCCGTCGCTGAGCAACTCTTTTCGTTCACGAACTGGGATCACCCCGACGTCGCGGCTGGTGAAAGTCCCCGAGAATCTGGGGCCATCGTCGCGGCCGCAAAGGTGGTCTCCGGTGAAGCCAAGTCCTTGGCGTACGACCATTCCCGAGACAATCTGGACGCCCAGAAGTGGACTGAGGACAGCTGAGCGCCGGGGGATGCACGCCCGCGGTGACCCCGGAGTACGCAGATATCCCTTTCTGCACCAGTTTTTGAGTCGTTTTCGTTGTGCAAGCAAGTGGGCAGATATCGGTGCACGCGCTGGTGCGCGGCCTCGAATCTGCCCAGCGTCGTGCCCATTCGCGCCGGCTAAGAGACCCGTCGAGCGCACCCGTTGAAGAATGGCGTGCAGAAATGCGTCTAACAAAGGCGTGGGAATGATGACGGTGCGGCGCACCACCGATGCCATCGTCAGGGCATGGTGCTCCGCGCGGATCCCAGTCGTTTGCTTGTAGCTCGTGTCGCCGAAGGGGTGGCCAAAGAGTGCGCTGACCTGGCAAAGGCTTTCCGCGGCCCTGGCGCCCTCGCGCGTGGCGATCAACTGGTCCGGGCCTCCCTCTCCGTCGTCTCGAACATCGCGGAGGCGTGCGGGCGCGGCACGGTGCCCGACTTCCGCCGCTTCCTGCTTCACGCGCGCGGCTCCGCCCAAGAGACCCTCGCTCAGCTGCGCCTTGTCGACCCCTCCCGCCTCGAACAGCAACGCGCGTTGCGCTCGCTCCAGAGCCGGACCGTGTTCGTACTCAAGCTGATCAATCGGTTGTACCAGCATCCGCCGCCGGATAAGTAGCCGAAGGCGCGGAATAAATGCGTAGAAGGAATTGCGTGGAAGGAACAGCGTCGAGCCTGGACGTTGGGAGGGGCGTCGAGCGAGACGTGGTCGCTTGACGTTGCAAACGACGTCGTTATTCGACGTTCTATTGCGCCGTCGTTGTTCGACGGGCTCGCTCGACGTTTTTCTTTCATCAGTACAAGCGCAATCGGTACTATGATCCGAGCAGTGGACGGTTTACGCAGGAAGATCCCCTCGGCCTCGCCGGCGGCCTGAACCTCTATGGCTTCGCCGGCGGCGATCCGGTCAATTTCAATGACCCGTTTGGGTTGGACACCGTCGAAGTCGGGTGGCGGCCACTCCACAACTTGGGAAGCGCATTCTGGGTCCATTTCGCGGTTAGAGTGGGTGGCAATGGTCAATGGCATGCTGCAGAACTCCTGCCCGATGAGGACGACGGTAGAAACGACATCGTACCGTTCGACGGTTCGGGATCGAAGGCCGACGAGTACACTTGGACGACGGTACCCGTCCCAGAGGGGCAGACCGAATCTCAATTCGACCACAATACGCTAGGAGCGGTCGGCACAGTGGGGGCAGAATACGCCGACAAGAAGTACGACCAGAGCGGCAAGGGGAACTCGAACAGGTACGTCCACGACGTTGTCAAGCGAGCTGGCGGACAAGTGCCGAAATCAGCGATGGGTAAAGCTCGGCCCCGCACGGCGCCTGGAATTTGCGGCGGTGGCGCCAAGGCAACTGATGAAGGGTCTGATTGCTCTAACAAGTGAGGTCCGGCGTGAGCACGGTTATCTACTGGGTGCTTCTCGTAGCGCTCGGCGTCTTCTTTGCAGGGGGGACAGTCAGCGCCGCTCGCAGGTTTGGAGACCGAGGTCTCTTGCTCGGAGCGGGGGTAGCATTGGCCATCTTCGAGTTCTTGGGTTACGTCGACTGGAAGAGAGACATGGAAGCGCCGCTCACGGCGTACGTGCTGTTAGGCGGCGTCCCCACGGTAGTCGCGACAGCCGTGCTTGGGTTACTCCGCCGCCGGACGCACCTCAACCCGACACTACAGGTCGTTACGGTTGCCGCGGCTTGGATAATTGTGGCGTTCGCCACTTTCCTGTACTGGCCCCACCTGTGATCCACGCTGGATGATTGGGGAGGGCAACGGAAAGCGTGATCAACGTCGACGCCCCAGGCTGGAACAGTGAGCGGATAAGAGACGGCACTGACTCTTAGGCCCACCGCTCCCTCCCTCGTTCCACGCACCGGGCTCCCCGCATCCCGTCGAAAGTGCACGCCGGGGTCGAGCGCACGTTCTACGACCAACCGTCGAGACACCTGAGCAGGTAAAACGGGAAGCGGCCGACACCTGCGTCGCCTGGGCGTACGACTGCATGTCCTATCAGGAGTCTTACGCAGGAAGATCCCCTCGGCCTCGCCGGCGGCCTCAACCTGTACGGGTTCGCGGGCGGAGACCCTGTCAACTTTAGCGACCCGTTCGGGCTCTGCCCGGTGCAGGACAAGATCGCCGGCAACTGCACGCAGGGAGACGTCGGAGCGTCGGAGGTTTCCCGCCGCGCCGCAATGGAACAAGTCGCAAGACAAGCCGCTGATCGGTGAATCGTTTAACACGTTCTTGGCCGTCACTGCCGTCACCGGCCTCGGCGAAGCAGGCTCGGCAGCTGACGCGGGCGTAACCTTCTTCCGAGGTGTTGGGGCTGCTGAGACCGAGCAGATCGCAGCCGAGGGAACGCTGAAGGCAATTGCGCAAGGCGCAGAGGATAAGTATCTGACAAATACGGCGTGGTGATTCTACCAAAATGACCCAGCGAGCGAAGGTAAATTGGGTGTCGCGAGAGGAGGGTGGCCGATCCGCCCTCCCAACGGGCACACGATACGTCACAATCGGGAGATTCTCTGAGGACGGGCCGAAGTGGCCTGACGGAGCCTGGAGCGTCGTACTCGATTTTCCAACGCCGCCTTCTGAGCAGGGAGTCACGTCGTTCGGTCGGGCTTCATTTCTCATGGAGAACGCTCCTCGAGAGCGGCTCCTACCCGGTAGGAGCTTCGACCTGTACGAGGGGCTGCGAAAAGTCGCGACCGTGGACCTGCTAAGCGACACGTAGGCTGCAGATATCTCTATCTGCACCAGTTTTCGGGTGTTGTTGGGGTCGTCCGCTTTTTTGGGCCTGGTGATGAAGAGGAAAGCGATCGTGTCGTCTACCGTTCGAACCTCTGGCCTGAACACCGCTACGAGTGGCACATCTCAGAATGGGGCCATGCCAGTCATGGCGGTTTCAGACTCCTGGAGCCGGCGGAGCTCCCGACCTGGTTGCCTCGAGAGCTCGGTGCAGTCTCCGAGGCCGTGCGCCCCTGGTTTCACACGGCAAACGACGTCGCCGAAGTGATGGGTGAGCCGGACCTAGATCTTAGCTGGGGGCCCGCTTGGGGATGGTATTACGGTCCCTTGGACGATGGCACCGATTTGGTCTTCGACTTCGACTTCGGCCTATTGCGCGAAGTGCGGGCAGAGAAGTCAGCCGTGAAAGAGCACCGGGCCGGCGGTCAGAGCGAGTAGCGAGATTCAACGCTCAGGATCCACGAGCTGTGTGGGGGCCCGCGCAGAGTGGCGACGGTGCAGCTTCTGGACGAGACTTAGGTCGTAGATATCGTTTTCTGCACCAGTTTTCGAGTGTTCTTGGGTGTGCAAGCTAGTGGTGGAGATATCGGTGCACGCGCTGGTGCGCGGCCCCGATTCTGCCCAAGGTCCTGCCCATTCGCGCCGGCTAAGAGACCCGTCGAGCGCAACCGTTGAAGAATGCCGTGCAGAAATGCGTCTAACAAAGGCGTGGGAATGATGACGGTGCGGCGAACCACCGATGCCATAGTCAGTGCATGGTGCTCCGCGCCGATCCCAGTCGTTTGCTCGTGGGCTCAGGTCGCCGAAGGGGTGGCCAAAGAGTGCCCTGACTTGGCGAAGACATTCCGCGGGCCCGGTTCCTTTGCGCGAGGGGACCAGCTGGTCCGAGCTTCCCTGTCGGTGGTCTCGAACATCGCCGAGGCGTGCGGCCGCGGTACCGTCCCCGACTTCCGCCGCTTCCTGCTCCATGCGCGCGGCTCAGCCCAAGAAACCCTCGCCCAGCTGCGCCTCGTTCAGCCCACCACGCCGGAGCAGGGCCGCGAGCTCCGCTCGCTCCAGAGCCGGACGGTGTTCGTACTCAAGCTCATCAATCGGTTGTACGCGCATCCGCCGCCAGATAAATAACAAGGCGTCGAGCGATGGCAGTAGAAGAACGGCGTCGAACGAACGGCGTGGAACGGAGGCGTTGAGAAGGGCGTCAAGCGGGAGCGTTCTCGCTGGACGCCGCAGGCAACGCTTATCGTCGACGCCTTTCTTCGCCGCTCTCTTCCACGTGGTCGCTCGACGTTTTTCTCTCTACGCACCAGTTCGACGTTCGTGTTCGACCCCTCGTTTCGACGCTTCCTCTCCACGTCGTTTCTCGACGCCGCGTCCCCGCAACTCCGCAACCAGCGCCCCCACTGTATTCCGGTGCGCCCCGATCCGTTCCGCTGCCTTGCCAAGATGCCCGCCACTGCTCCGCACCGCCCAGGCCGCCAACCGCTGCTTCGTCGCGTGATCCATGCGCCGGTCGTACCGCAGCGGAACCCGCACCCACTCGGGAAGATGCTCGACACAGACCTCGTCGCGACCACGGGCCCGCAGATACCCTGCCTTCACCACCTCCCGCAGATCCCGTAGGTTCGCGGGATAGTTCGCTAGCTCCAGGACGCCGAGTGCGTCGGGACCAAAGCGGGATGGACCGTCGGCCGCGTGCGTCGCCACGGGACACTGCCGCAGAAAGTGGTGCGCCAGCGACGCGAGCTCGTCGCGACGCTCGTCGAGCGTGGGCATGCGGACGACACACTGACCCAGTCGTGATCGCAGGTTCGCCCGCATCCTGCCGCGCGCCACGAGACGATCGAGGCCTTCCTCCACGCCTACCAGCACCGCGCAGGTCACCGGCACATCACGCTCGTAACCGATCGGCCGGTATACCCGCCGCTCGAGCGCGCGGATCAACATCGCCTGCTGGCTGTGGCGCAGCAGATGGAACTCGTCGATCAGGAGCGTGCCCGCTTCGGCCTCGGCGAAGAGACCACGGTGCCGCGACAGCGCACCGGTGAAAGCGCCCCGCACGTGCCCGAACAACTGGTCCAGCGCCAAGCCGGGCTCGAATTCGCCGGCTGACACGTCGATGAACGCGCCACGCCGGCCGCTGGCTTCGTGCAGCGCTTCAGCGAGGTAGGACTTTCCCGTTCCCGTCGCGCCTTCGAAGACCACCGTTTCCGCCGGCGCGAACAGCCGGATCTGCCCCAGAACCGCGGCCATGACACCGGAGACCGCGACGGCGTTTTGCAGGAGGCTGGGAGAGGACTGCGGATCCGCTGGCCCCTCGACCACGGCGAGGGACTGCGCCACGAAGGTGTGAGTGAGTGTGCTGCGGTCCCGCACCGCCATCCACCGCCCCGTCCACGAGTCGCGTTCCCAGCCGCAACCCCTAGGCCGAGGTGCACGAAGTGCACGGCCCCGCACGGCCCCGGATATCTCTCCGACTCGCATCCCAATTTGAAACGGAGACCGTGGTTGAACGTGGCAGGAACGTGTGCTGCATCAGTGCATCAGTCGCGGAGATTCGCGTCGCGCTGGCGCGACGATGCAGCGTGACCTGCGCTACGTCACGCAGGGCCACATGTTGTAAGGCCCTCATAGTACCGCGGGGATTCCCCATGCCCGCCCATCTCTCCGGATGTCCCAGTTGACCTGCGTCGCCATGACTCTTCCTTCGCCCGCGCTCAGATCGGCCGGAACAGCGCCGCGAGCTCCAGCGTGAACGATCGCCCGGCGCCCGCCGGATGCCAACTCACCCGCTCCCGTTCGACGACCGGGAATTCGGCCTCCGGAGTCCACACTTCTACCAGGCGTTCATCCCCGTCCACGACCCAGTACACGGGGATCCGCCGCTCTTGGTACAGCCGCCGCTTGGTGAACCGGTCAGCGCGCGCCGACGACGGACTCAACACCTCGGCCACCAGGAGTAGATCGCGCATCTCACGCCACTCGAGTGTGCGGGCTTGCGCCAAGGGAACGACGAACACGTCCGGCTCCACGCCCACATAGCGGCCCCACGTGATGTCGGCACGCGACCCGAACGCGTGCCCGACCGGTTCGCGCTCCAGGTATTGGCACAGGGCTCGGTACAGTCGGCCGACTACTTCTTCATGCCATGCCCGCGGGGCCGGGGTCACCAGCAGCTCCCCGTGCACCACCTCGTAGCGATTGCCGTCCTCAGGCAACGCGCGCACCATATCGACCGTGTAGTAGACCGGGGCGACCATGCCCATAGTTTCGGCTCCTCGGGTGTAACGGGGCAAGGGTAGGGGCGCAGCATGCTGCGCCCCTACACGAATCCTACCGTCCTCTACCGTCTTCTACCATCTTCTCCCGCCTTCTCAATCCGCCTCCACTTCCTCCGGGAACGGACTCGGCACTGCGCCCGGCGCCGGCTCGGGCGGCGGCGGCGGCGGCTGGAACCCCTCCGGCGGCTCGATCTCGATGTCGTGGTACCGATAGATGCCGGTCCCCGCCGGGATGAGGTGGCCGATGATGATGTTCTCCTTGAGCCCCAGCAAGTCATCCCGCGCGCCGCGGATCGCCGCGTCGGTCAATACGCGCGTGGTCTCCTGGAACGACGCCGCCGAAATGAACGACTGCGTCGTCAGACTCGCCTTGGTGATCCCCAGGAGCAGCGGCTCGTTGGTCGGAGGCTTGCCGCCCTTTTTCACGACCCGGTCCTTCGCGTCGGAGAAGGTCTGCTTGTCCACGTTCTCCCCCTCCAGGAACTCCGTGTCCCCGGGCTCGACGATCTTCACCTTCTGCAGCATCTGGCGCACGATCACGCCGATGTGCTTGTCGTTGATCTTCACGCCCTGCAACCGGTACACCTCCTGGACCTCGTTGAGCAAGTACTCCTGCACCGCCCGCGGGCCCTTGATCCGCAGAATATCGTGCGGGTTCACCGGTCCCTCGGTGAGGCGGTCGCCGGCGCGCACGCGATCGCCCTCGTGCACACGCAAGTGCTTCCCGGCCGGCACCTCGTACAACTGCGGCTCCCCCTCTTCGGGGTGGACGTAGATCTCGCGCTTGCCGCGCTTGATCTCGCCGAACCGCACGGTGCCGTCGACCTCGGAGATCGTGGCCGGATCCTTGGGCCGCCGGGCCTCGAACAGCTCGGCCACACGCGGCAGGCCGCCCGTGATGTCGCGCGTCTTGTACGCCTCGCGCGACACCTTCGCGAGCACGAGCCCCGCGTACACTTCCTGGCCGTCCTCGACGGTGAGCTGCGCCCCTTCCGGGATCACGAAGTCGCGCAACCGCTTTTCCTTCTCACCCTTCTTCTGGATGATCTCGATGTGCGGGTGCAGCTTCTTCTCCCGGTCCTCGATGATCACCCGCTGGCGCCGCCCGGTGAGCTCGTCCAGCTCCTCGCGCACCGTCTCCTCCTCGACGATGTCCACGAACCGCACCACGCCCCCCACGTCCGTCATGATCGGGTTGGTGTAGGGGTCCCAGGTGAACAGCACCGAGTCGCGCGCCACCTTGGCGCCGTCCAGCACCATCAGCGTCGCGCCGAGCGGGACATGGAAGCGCGAGTGTACCGAGAGCTTCCCCCCCCCGGTCTCGCCATGGGACGCGGCCTTGAGGATCAGCTCGCCCTCGTAGCTCGTCACAATCTTCTGCTTCTCCGGCGTCTCGACGAAAATCAGCCGGTCGCCGTACTCGATCACGCCCTCGACCTTGGTCTTGCGCACCGTCTGCTCGGCGATCCGGGCCGCCGTGCCGCCGATGTGGAAGGTCCGCAGCGTCAGCTGCGTGCCCGGCTCGCCGATCGACTGCGCCGCCAGGATCCCCACGGCCTCCCCCAGGTCCACCATGTCCATGGTGGCGAGGTTGCGGCCGTAGCACATGCGGCACACGCCGCGCTTCGCTTCGCAGGTGAGCACCGAGCGGATGCGGACCGCCTCGATCCCCGCGTCCTCGATCGCCTGCGCGGTCTCCTCGTCGATCAGCTTCCCGGCCTCGACCAGCACCTTGGCCCGCTCGTCCTCGTCCAGCTCGTGCGGGTCGCTCACCTCGTCGAGTGCCACGCAACCCACCAGGCGCTCGCGCAGCGGCTCGATGATGTCCTCGCCCTCCTTCAACGCCGACATCTCGAGGCCGAGGATGGTGCCGCAATCTTCCTCGGTGATGCTGACGTCCTGCGCCACGTCCACCAAACGGCGCGTCAGGTAGCCTGCGTCGGCGGTCTTCAACGCCGTGTCCGCGAGACCCTTGCGCGCGCCGTGGGTCGAGATGAAGTACTCGAGCACCGACAGCCCTTCGCGGAAATTCGACTTGATCGGGCTCTCGATGATCTCGCCGATGCCTCCCGTGAGCTTCTTTTGCGGCTTCGCCATCAGCCCACGCATCCCGGCGAGCTGCCGGATCTGGTCGCGCGAGCCACGGCTCCCGGAGTCGAACATCATGAATACGGGGTTGAACCCGCCCTTGGAGCGCTGCATGGTCTTCACCATGGCGTCCGCGATGTCGTTGTTGGCGTGCGTCCAGGCGTCGATCACCTTGTTGTAGCGCTCGCCGAAGGTGATCTGGCCGGTCGCGTACGCCCGCTGGAACCGCTCGACCCGACCCTCGGCATCGTGCAGCAGACTCGCCTTCTCGGCCGGAATCTCCAGGTCCTCGACGCCGATCGACACCCCGCCCATGGTGGCGTAGCGGAAGCCGAACTCTTTCAGATTGTCGAGGAACTGCACCGTGCTCGCGAGCCCGGCGCGCCGGTAGCTGTTGAACACCAGCTCCGACAGGTCGCGCTTGCGCATCGCCTGGTTCAGGAACCCCTCCCGCCGGATCCCCTCGGGGAGGATGCTGTGGAAGATCGCCCGTCCCGCGGTGGTGTACACCCAGCGCGCCTCGTCCCAGAAGTGTACCGGGGAGTGGTACGCCAGCCGCTTGGTCGCGAGCCCCATGTCGAGCTCCGCGAGCGAGCCCACGCGCGTCGCCTTGGCCTTCACCTCCGCCTGCTCGAAGTCGGCCGGTTCCTTCGTGAGGAAATAGCAGCCCAACACCATGTCCTGCGACGGCTCGGCCACGGGCCGGCCGTCCGAGGGCTTGAGCACGTTGTTGGACGAGATCATGAGCAGCCGGCACTCGATCTGGCTCTCGAACGAGAGCGGCACGTGCACGGCCATCTGATCGCCGTCGAAGTCGGCGTTGAACGCGGCGCACACGAGCGGATGGATCCGGATCGCCTTGCCTTCCACCAGCACCGGCTCGAACGCCTGGATGCCCAGGCGGTGCAGCGTGGGCGCGCGGTTCAGGAGCACCGGGTGGTCCTGGATGATTTCTTCCAGGATCTCGTACACTTCCGGGGACTCCTTTTCGACGATCTTCTTGGCCCGCTTGACCGTCTCGGCGATCCCCTTCTCCACCAGCTTGTGGATGATGAACGGCTTGAACAGCTCCACCGCCATGGCCTTGGGGAGCCCGCACTGGTGCAGCCGCAGCTCCGGGCCCACCACGATCACCGACCGGCCCGAATAGTCCACGCGCTTGCCGAGCAGGTTCTGGCGGAACCGGCCCTGCTTGCCCTTGAGCATATCGGACAGCGACTTCAGGGGCCGCTTGCCGCGCCCGCGGATCGCCTTGGAGCGGCGGCCGTTGTCGAACAGCGCGTCCACCGCCTCCTGCAGCATGCG
>WNGP01000252.1_pt1 | contig 40397 bp, 42 predicted proteins | sample 5407671 | NCBI WGS metagenome assembly WNGP01 (sample SAMN13153381, study PRJNA577476) | soil metagenome | isolation source: 40 cm soil or saprolite under Garry oak tree replicate 2 | place: USA:California | collected 2016-06-15 | reverse complement strand
CAGACCGCTCCCTACCTACCCGGTGGACACCGGGTCACCAGCACACATCTGGCCGTCAGGCGCTCGAGGTCGACTGAGGCCGATTACGAGACGTGAGTGGCGTCAGACGCCTCCCGACCCGTCAGGTTGCACGAGATCGCCGATTAGGAATGTCTACTGATTGAGTGGACTTCTACGTTTCTCGGATGCAGATCGTCCGGTTCGGTGCGCTTGCATGGGCATCGAGAACGTCCGGAGATCCGCAGGCCGCTACATGCATGTTGCGGTTTTCTTATGCGACCTCTTGGCTGGCTAGACGATCCTGGAGATGGGCGTGGCGGAATTGGCATACCGGATCGAGTGTTCGGACGGCGCGGAGAATTCATCGAAGTAGGCCGGGCCTTGGGCCGTGTCTGGTGACCTCAATGACCGGCATCGCCACCTTCCGCCCCGGCGCCCTCGCTCGGGCCAGCCGGTGACGGTGATGTGACGAGGATTCGTCGGCGTCAGTATGCTCGGGGCACCCGGGACATGAGACCGATCGGCACCGCGTTCCGCCGCAGCTCGCGCGACACCGCCGACGGCGACGCGCGTATCCGGCCCGCAATCGCGTGCATGTCATGCCCTTTCGCCAGCCAATGCGCGATGTCCTCCCGCTCGCTGATCGTCAGCCTCCGGCCCGGCACCACAGCCTCCCAGAACCCAGCCCAGACCCTGAAAGGCTGATCACCTCAGGGCGCTGCAACAGATTCTGGAAACCAAAGGGCAGATAACGGGTGGACTACCGGTGACACCTTCACGCTCAGTCTCGCCTCGGAGCGTGCCGAGCGGTGAGGACGGCGCGGGCCAGCCGCACGAGTTCTCCTCGCAGCGGGTCCCGGCTGCTCCGGCACCAGCAGATCGCGGTAGCGGTTCGCGGCAGGTCCGCGATCGGCACGTGGACGACGTCAGGGTGAATGACGATGGTCGGCACGAGGCGCTTGCCAGCGTCGAGCCAGGCAATGGTCGGGTGCACCGCCTGGCCCCGGGCCACGAGCAACGTCAGCTCGGTGAGGGTGTCTAGCCGGGTCGGGTGCCGCCGGATGACCCGGCCGGACGGTGCCGTCGCAGGCACCAGCTCCCCGCCGATCTCGGCGGGCATCTGGTCCAGATCACAGATCACGTTGTCGGCGACGTCTTCGAGCGTCACGTTCGCCCGCCCCGCGAGAGGATGGCCGCGCGCGACGGCGAGCGCCGGCACGTCCCTGGTGAGAACCGGGCCGACGACGACATCTGGCGAGTCCAGCGGGACGCGAGCCATCACGGCGGCGACCTCGCCGCGGCGCAGCGGACCGAGACGGTCTCGCAGCGGCAGCTGGACGAGCTCGACCCGGCACTTCGGGTGCTCCGACTCGAAGGCGTCGATGATCTCGAGCAGGCGCGGCGCCCCAGCGGAGGGTTCACCACGCCGATGCGCAGCGTGCCTTCCAGCTGCAGGCTGGCGGCCGCGGCACGCCGGAGTGCATCCCCGAGGGCGTCAACTGGCCGGCTCGAGCTGCCTGAGCAGGCGCTGGCCAGCCTCGGTCAGTCGCGCCGCAACCGGAGAGCCGCGAACGGGCCCGGTGACCGGGGCGGGCAGTCATCCGGCCCAGCGTGACTGATCGCCGGCATACAGCCGGCACGGTTATTACATGGCGGCGATACCGCAGTTCCGCCACCGCGGACGGGGGCGCCGCAGGGCAAGCAGGCCGTTCGCGGACCGAGGACCGCGAGGCGCGGCACCGCCGCACAGCGGCCACAATACATCCGGCCGGAATGCACCCTAGCGGGCGGTGCCTGGATACGAGGTTCCTCTTCATGATCCTGTTACGCGGGGTAGCAGGACACGGGCCGCGGCCGACCCGCGCGCCAGGGCATGAGGACACGGCGGTGCGGCTTGCGGCATGTGGTCATCGCCTGCCCTGATGCTCTCGTGGCAGGGCGGGCCGCCCAGTCATGGCGCCTGAGGGCAGGGCCGCGGAACGCTCGTCTTCCGGCCTGGCGGGCTGCGCTGTCCGGGGACCACCAGCCCCAGTGCGGGCAGCCGGCGTACCCGGGCTGCGGCCGCCCCGTACGCGGTTCCGCCGGCATGAGGCGGTCCCGGGGCAGGAGTGCCGCGGGGCTTGCGGCGCTACGAGCCAGTACCGCCCCGGTGTGATACTAGTCACATGAGAGGCTGGTTCGGGCATCGCGGCGATGACGGCCCGGCCCGGCTGGACGATGAACTGGCGGGGCTGGGAAGACCGCTGACGGTTGCCGACCGGTCTTGCTGCTGCGCGGCCCGGCCTGCGGTCACGGTCATCATGCCCCCGGCCCCGGGCCGCTTGCATCCGGTTGACCTGCTGCTGTGTGGCCACCACTACCAGGCCGGCCGCGCCGCGCTGCGCGCCGCCGGCGCTACCGTCTACGACGAAGCCGGCGTGCCGATCATGACCGGCGGCAGCGAGCAGCCCCCTGCCCGCCGCGAGCCCGCCGCAGCGGCTGGCGGCGGGTCCCCCCCGTTACGCCCGGATCCGCTCGCGCCCGGCGGAACGTACGTCCCTGGTGGCGGTAACACCCGATTACACAGGTTGCCCGCAGGCCGGCCGGTTCGGCTGGCCGCGAGGGAGGCGCGATCGTGACGGCACGCCAGCACCGCCGACCAGGCACCATTCCAGCACGCTGTCATCACCGGACCGCAGGACCGTGAGCATGCGGCTGCCGACGCGCCCGTCGATGCGCTCGCGGAGCAGGTCGGCGTGCCCGTTGTGGCTGGCGTACTCCTCGATCATGTGCACGCGCAGCGAGACCGGCTCACCCGCGGAGTCGCGGCCGGCGAAGCCGAGGTCGTGACCGCGCGTGAACTGCTCGGAGAAGGCGATCTCCTCGCGCCACGCCGCCCACGCCTCCTCGACCACAGCCGGGTCGGCGACCGCCCCGTTGAAGTCGGCGTCGGGGTCGGCCTCGGTCTAGTAGCGCTTCAGTACCTCAAACCCGGCAAACCGGCGGCGGAACCAGCCGCGTTCCACCTCGGCCATGTGCCGGACCAGGCCCAGCAGGGACATCGTGGACGGTTCCACGGCCCGGCGGGCCAGCTGCCCGGCATCCAGCCCGCCGCACTTCAGCTGCAGCGTCAGCCGCTGGCCGCGCAGGAACTCGGTCAGCGTCGCCCGCTCGTCCCCCAGCCGCGGGCCGCCTTCGCGCGGGCCGGAGCCAGGATCGAGGAACATGTCCGCCCGGTGTTATGGCATAGTCACGCCGACTGAGACTACTGGAAAGCCCGCGCTGCCAATGGGCGTGATGCCGGTCGGCCCGATCACCCACGGTGAGCGAGCATAGTCTGACCGTTCGATACATAGCGCTGATTACGGGCGGTGCCAGCCGGTGATAGCCGCATCCTGGAGCTGCGCGCCGATCACCCGGTTCTGCGTGGGTGTCAGCCGCTTGCGCGGTCGGCTTCCGGCGGGCGCTGGCGGGCCGATGCCAACCCGGGCTTGCGGTCTGGCCTTACCTCCGGTGTGCGCGCGGCCGGTTACAGCTCGAAGCGGGTTCCGACCGTGTTCGGGATGAATGCCTCGCCGAACCGGGCGCCGATGGCGTGCTGTGCGCGCCATCCGGTGCAGTGGGCGGGGACGACGACTTTTGGTGTCATGGCGCTGAGGTCATCGAGGACGAGCGGGATGAGCGGTTCGAACACTGACCCGTTGAGGTGGAACCCTCCCATTACGGCATACAGGGGCCGGTCATTGGCCAGGCGGCGGGCGTAGCGGCAGATGTTGACCACGCCGGCGTGACCGCACCCGGTGATCACCAGCAGCCCCTTGGCCTTGACGTCGACAATCAGCGCCTGGTCGTCCAGGACGAGGGGGTCCGGTTCCCAGCCGCCGTCGCCCCACGCCTCCTGCGGCGGGAAGCCCGGTTCGTAGCCGGTCGTGCGGGGAACCTCGCCGGTCACGAGAACCGAACTGTCGAACAGGAAGCTGGGCTGGCGCTCCTCCACCACCTCGAAGCCAGCTCCTGTGAGTGCCCGCCGGCTCGTCGCCGGGATCTCCTGAGGGTCACGGCCCGGGAGCGTCACCCGGCGCCGCCGCCAGAAGTGGGGATGGATGAGAACGGGCAGGTTCACTCTGCCCCCCAGCCGCCGGATCAGCCCGTCAAGGCCCGTCGTGTGGTCGAAGTGGCCGTGGCTGCAGACGATGGCCTCGATCTCGGAAGGGTCGACGTCGAGGCGGCGCATGTTCTCCGCGACACCGTCGGGACTCGCTCCGGCATCGTAAAGGATCCGGTGGCTGCGGCCGTTCCTGGTCACGGTCACCAGCACGGACAGGCCATGCTCGGCGATCAGGGCCTCGGGGGCCTCGCCTCTCTCCAAGGTCGCCGCGGGGCGGCGGTTCGCCGGTATCACGGGCGGCCGGTGCGCTGGCCCCTGGTCGGGCATGAAGACATCGGTCACGTTGTCCATCAGGGTCGTCACGGTGACCGAGTCGACCGGCTCAAGATCGAAGACCAACGGCGGCTCTGCCTCGTGGAAGACCTGGCGGCGGCGGGTGTGGTGAGCCGGCGTGTCGTCAGTGCACATCGCACCATCATGGACCACGACGGCCCGGCCCGCTCGATCGCCGGGCCAGGGCGGCGGCGTGGGGAGTCATCCCCGTGCTGGCAGCCCCTTCGCGGTCGTTCAAGGCGGCCGACGGGTTCCGGGATCTCGTGGATCATGCCGGACACGGGTGTCTCACCGGGTCCGGATCGGGGCGCTCCCTTCATCCCGGCGCCTGGACCGGCCACTTCCTTCAGTCCGCGTTGCTGGCCCGCAGGGCGCCGGATTCCTGAGCGGTTGCCTTCGCTGTGAGCCTCAGCCGTCCGCGGGTATGGGCGGGCCGACCACGCTGAGCCCGTACCTCGGGCTGACCTCGTTCCAGCGCATGATTTCCGCTTCGAGCGGCTGGCCGTCGGGGCCGGGCAGCCTGCGCTCGGACGCGGGTATGCCGACCTCGTCGTACAGGCCCATCAGGCCTCCCGGTGTCACCAGCCCGAGAAACCGCGCCGGAGTCGTGCCGGTGATCCGGAACGCGTGCGGCACATTCGGCGGGAGGTAGATGAAAGACCCGGCGGCCAGATGATGCAGTTCCCCGCCCGCCTGGTAGATGAGCGTCCCGTCAAGCACGTAGAAGCCTCCGCCTCGCGGGTGTGCAGGTGCAGCGGCGTCGCGATGCCGGGCGGCTGGGTGATCAGCGACATCCCGAACGCCCCGGCCGTCTCCGCGCCCGATGCCAGCCGCTCGAACAGCGAACCCATCGCCCAGGTCGCTGGGCCCTCGCCTGGCGCGCGGACCAGCACGCTGGCCGTCAATTGATCTTCCATCGGTTCCTCCTGCGTCATGATGACCGGGTATTTTGATCCGAAGCTGCATCGGATGAATACTGGTACTGTAGGACACATGGCAGGCGACGTCAAAGGCCGCGGCTACAGGTCGCCGCTGCGCGAGGAACAGGCACGGCAGACACGGCTGTCCATCCTGAGGTCGGCCCGCCGCCTGTTCACCGGGCAGGGCTATGCGGCGACGACGGTGCCTCAGATCGCTGCCGAGGCCGGGGTCGCTGTGGACACCGTCTATGCGGCGGTGGGCGCGAAGCCCGTGCTCCTCCGGCTGCTGCTGGAGATGGCGATCTCCGGCACGGACGAGGCCGTGCCCGCTGAGGAACGCGAGTATGTGCAGCGTGTCAGGGCTGCGCCCCGTGCCCGCCAGAAGATCGAGACCTACGCCGCCGCCGTGCGCGCGATATCCGAGCGGATGGCCCCGCTGCACCTGGTACTGCGGGACGCCGCGGCGCAGGCACCGGAACTCGCCGTCATCCGCGATGAGATCTCCCAGCGGCGGGCGCGGAACATGAGACTGCTCGCCCAGGACCTCATCGCGACCGGCGAAGTGCGGCCCGACCTGGGCGCCGGCGAGATCGCTGACGTTATCTGGACCATGAACTCGGCAGAGTTCTACTACCTCCTGGTGCATGAACGCGGCTGGCCACCCCTGCGGTTCGAGCGCTGGCTAGCTGACACCTGGAGCCTGCTCTTCCTCACCGAACCCGCTGACCAAGAATCCCGCTGACCAGCCCGATCGGGCCGCTGGCCGCGCCGGCCTGACCGCCGGCCGCGACAGCGCGATCGTGGCGCACCGGGGCCTAATCGTCGGAGCTGGCCAAGTCCATGGCCGCGATGCAGCGGAAGGTCACCACCGCCGGGCCGATCGTCGCGCCGGCTCTGGCATGGCTGCGGCCCATCACCGTGGCGTTGCCGTTGCCCGCCGGGTACAAGCCCTCGATCAGGGCTACCGATAGCGCTGCCGCTCCAGCCGCACCGACTTCTCCTTGAGTTCACGAGTGAGTTCGCGGCGCTGAGCGCCGGTCGGCTTACTGGCGATGCGAGCCGTATGCAGCAGGTTCGCCGATGCCGCAAAGCTCCAGGCCCGGAACTTCCGGCCCGCTCTGGCTGGGCGCCGGCGATCGTGGCTGGCGCACGCGCGCAGAGCGGCCAGATCTGCGCCCATCACGAGTAACGCCGTCACGTCGGCCCACTACGCCAGATCGAAAGCCTCTGTAACGAAACTTGGGGACCCCAGCCAGGCACGCGGCAGCGCCGGCGGAGCCGGCTATGAGGGCTGCCGGTGAGGTGGGCTCGCGGTCAGGCTGCCCGGCCCGGTGGCATGGCGGGCGGGGGCGGGCTCGGTGCGCCCGGTGGCGGGCTGCCGTCCCCGGGCGGGACCAGGGTGACCTGGCAGCCGAGCCGGGCCAGGGCCTGCTGGTGGTGACGGATCAGGTGCTCGCGGTTGCGCTGGTCACGCTGGTCGTAGTAGTCCTCGCCGGCGTCGGCGTAGTCCTGGCCGCGGGCCATGACCGCCCAGGCTATGCAGATCAGGGTGCGGGCGACCGCGGTCGCGGCCTTCTTCTCATGGCCTTTGCTGAACCGGCGCGCCAGGCGGCGGAACCGGGCGCCGGGCCGGGTCCGGGTGCGGGCGGTAGCCCAGGCTGCCTCGGTCATGGCCGCGCGTAGGTGCCGGTTGCCCTGGCGGGCGGCGGCGTGCTTGCGCTTGCCGGCGGACTCGTTGTCGCCGGGCGCCAGCCCGGCCCAGGCGACCAGCCGGGCACCGGAGGCAAACCGGGTCATGTCCCCGCCGGTCTCGGCCACGATCACCTCGGCGGTGCGCTGGCCGATCCCCGGGATTGTGATCAGCCGGGCGATGACCGCCGCGAACGGGGCGGCCGCCTCAGCGATCAGCGCGTCCAGCTCGGCGATCTTGGCGGTGAGGTGATCGGAAGAAGATCCCGGACCCCGTGGCCGTGGACGAGGCCGGTGATCAGGCGGTGGCCCAGCAGTCGGCTGACCGGGTGCTGGCCAGCGGGGTACAGGCGGTGATCGGCGCCGCCGCTTCCGGTATGTCTCTGGCGATCATTGACAAGATCACCGGCGCGAAGGTGGTGGAGTGCTCTGCCTCGAACACGGCCCCGACGTTCACCAATTACCAGGACAACGGGTACTACTTCCGTACCGCGCCGAGCGACGTGCTACAGGGTCCCGTGCTGGCCGACACGGTCGTTTCGGACGGGCACTCCAAGATCGCGATCGTGGCCCGGGCGGACGACTACGGCAAGGGCCTAGCCGACGCCACCGCCAAGTCGCTGCGGGAGGCTGGCGCCACGGTGGCGCTCAAGGACACCTACGACCCGAACGCGACCAACTTCAACGCGACCGTCCAGAAGGTGGTCAACGCGAAACCCGACGCGGTGGTGGTCATAGCGTTCGAGGAGGGCAAGCAGATCGTCAAGGGTCTGATCGAGGCCGGCTACGGGCCGGGCAAGGTCGGCATGTACGGTGCCGACGGCCTGCGCAGTGAGGAACTGCCCAAGCTCGTTGACCCGAACAACCCGTCGGTGCTGGCCGGGATGAAGGGCACCGCACCGGCGTCCGCAGAGAACGCGCAGTTCGTCACGTCGCTCAAGCAGTTCGCCCCGGACCTGAAGGAACTGCAGTTCGCGCCACAGGCCTACGACTGCATGACCGCGATCGCGCTCGCCGCCCAGCAGGCGAAGACCAACGACCCGGCGGTGTTCAGGAACGCCATGGTGGGTGTCACCAGGGACGGCACCGAGTGCTCGACGTTCGCGGCCTGCAAGAGGCTCATCGGTGCCGGGACGAACATCGACTACCAGGGCGTCAGCGGTCCGCTGGACTTCATCGCCGCGGGCGAGCCGGGTGCGGCGACGATCGAGGTCTACGGCTATGACAAGTCAGGGAAACTGCAGTCGATAAAGACGGTCCAGTCGAGGCCGGTCCAGTGATGCCGTTCGCGCTGGCGGCTGCCAGCCGATCGGGGAAGGCGCCAGCTGATCCGGGAGGGAAGGCAGACCGTCATTCCACCCGCGCGAGCGTGCCCAGGTAGCACTCGATCACCTTCGGGTCGTCGAGGAGTTCCCGGCCGGTCCCGGTGTAAGCGTTCCGGCCCTGGTCCAGGACGTAGCCGCGATCGGCGATCTGCAGGCACCGCCGGGCGTTCTGCTCGACAATGACGATCGACACGGCCGCCTCGCTGACCTGGTGGATCCGGTCGAATACCTCATCCTGGATGCGGGGCGAGAGCCCGGCCGACGGCTCGTCGAGCAAAAGCACGGAGGGGTTCATCATCAGCGCCCGGCCCATCGCCAGCATCTGCCGCTCGCCACCCGACAGCGATCCCGCTTTCTGCCTGCGCCGTTCGGCGAGCCGCGGGAACAGCCCGGCCACGTCGGCGAAGCGCTCGGCGTATTGCCGCGGCCGCAGGTAGGTGCCCATCTCGAGGTTCTCTTCGACGGTGAGCGCGCCGAACACGTTGCGGGCCTGCGGCACGTACCCCACGCCGAGCGACACCAGCGCGTGGGCGGACAGGTTGGTGATCGCGACACCGCGAAGAGACACCGTTCCGCTGCGCACGTTCAGCAGTCCGAACATGGCCTAATGGCCTTGAGGAGCGTGGATTTCCCAGCCCCGTTCGGCCCTATGACCCCGACCAGTTCACCCTCGGCCAGTGTCAGCGTGCATCCATTGAGGATGTTCACCCCGGGCAGGTAACCGGCCACGATGTCCTGCGCGGCCAGCAGCGGGACGCCAGCGCTCATCTCACCCCTCGCCTCCGCCGCGGCGGCCGTGATGGGCGCCGAGATAGGCGTCGATGACCGCATGGTTCGAGCCGATGCTCGCGGGCGGGCCCTCGGCGATCACGCGTCCCTCCGCCATGCAGACCACCCAGTCGCTGATCCCCATGACGACGTCCATATCGTGCTCCACGAACAAGATCGTCATGCCCTCGTCGCGCAGCTGCTGGATGTGCCGCAGCAGCGACTGGGTGAGCGCCGGGTTCACCCCGGCGGTCGGCTCGTCAAGCATGATCATGGTGGGCCGGACCATCAACGCCCGGGCCAGTTCCAGCAGCTTGCGCTGGCCACCGGAGAGCGTCCCGGCGAATTCGCCGCGCATCCGGCCCAACCCGAACCTGGCCAGCATCTCGTCCGCCAGCCGCTCGATGCTTTCCTCACGCGCGCGCCACAGCGGGTGGACCAGCGCGGTGAAGAACCGCTCGCCTGCTTGCTGCCTGCTGCCGAGCTTGAGGTTCTCCAGGACGGTGAGCAGGGTCAGCGATTTGGTCAGCTGGAAGGTGCGCACCAGCCCGGCCCTGGCGATGCGGTAGGCGGGCAGTCCAGCCAGGGGCTGGCCCTCGAACGACCAGCGGCCGGAATCGGCCCGATCGAACCCGGTCAGCAGGTTGAACAGCGTGGTCTTGCCTGCCCCGTTAGGGCCGATGAGCGCGGTGATCGCACCGCGCTGCACCTCCAGCCTGCTGACCTGGACCGCGTGCAGCCCGCCGAAGGTCTTGGTGACACCCTCGGCCACGAGGATAGGGTCGGGCTTGGCGACCCCCGGTTCGGGCGGGACGCCCGGGAGCCGGGTGGCCCGGGGGCCCGCGTCAGCGGTCACTGAGCATCATCTCCCTTCGGTCTCCCAGGATCCCCTGCGGCCGGTAGATCATCAGGAGCATGAGCCCGGCGCCGACCAGCGCGAACCGGACCGCGCCCACCTCGGTGGGGCTGATGAGGCTGGCTGGGATGAGCCCGGAGCCGATGGCCTGGCGCAGGAAACTGTCGGCGCAAACCACTACGAACCAGAAGATGACCGATCCGACCACGGGGCCCAGGATCCGCCCGGCCCCGCCCAGTATCAGCAGCGTGTACAGGTAGAACGTGACCACCGGGTTGTACGCGTCCGGCTGGACCGCCTGGGTGTAGACGGCTAGCAGCATGCCCCCGAGCGCCCCCAGCACTCCGCCAAGCACCAGGCTCTGCAGCCGGTAGCCGAAGACGTTCTTGCCGAGGCTGCGGGCAGCATCCTCGTCCTCCCTGACCGACCGGACCACTCTGCCCCACGGGCTCTTGATGATCAGGAACATGAACACGCAGGCGAGCGCCACCAGTGACCACGAGATGACCATGATCCACAACGACCGCTCGCTGAAGCTCAGCTGGCCGAAACCGTACCGGCCGGCCGGGATGGGATTGATCGTATAGACCGGGTCGGCGAACCGCGTCAGGCCGTACACGCCCCCCGTAACCGGGGTAGCGAAGTTCGAGCGGTAGGTGTAGCGGAGTATCTCACCCGCCGCGATGGTCGTGATCGCCAGGTAGTCGGCCCGCAACCGCAGCGTGGGTATGCCCAGGAGCAAGGCGAGCGCGATGGCGAGGGCAATGCCGGTGATCACGCCCGCCCACAGCGGCGCGTTAAATGTGGTCACGGCGACGGCTACGCCGTAGGCGCCGACCAGCATGAAGCCCACCTGGCCGAAGTTCAGCAGTCCCGCGTAGCCGAAATGCATGTTGAGCCCGATGGCCGCGAGGGCGTAGATAGCCGCCTCCGGCCCGATGGCCGCGCGGGAGGCATCGGCGAGGATCACGAGGAGGTCCATCTCAGCCCACCCGTTCGCGTTGGCCGAAAATACCCTGCGGGCGGACCAGCAGCACCAAGATGAGCACGAGAAGCGCCCAGGCGTTCTGCAGTTCTACCGGGAACCAGATCGTCGACACCTGGGCTACGATGCCGACCACCAGGCTGCCGGCGATCACCCCGTACGCCGTGCCCAGCCCGCCGAGGATGACCGCGGCGAACATGAGCAACAGCAACCTGAAGCCCATGTCCCAGGACACGAGCTGAGCGAGCCCGAAGAAGACGCCGCCCAGGGCGGCCAGCCCGCCGGCCAGCAGCCACACGTTGAGGATGACCCGGGACACGTCGATGCCCGATGACTCGGCCAGGTCACGGTTGTCCGACACCGCCCGGATCGCCTTGCCCGTGCGCGTCCGCTGCAGCATCAGCGCCACGCCTGCCAGCACGAGCAGCGACAGCACGGTGATAACCAGGTCACGGGGCGCGATGGAGACCGGGCCCAACTGCCATTCCCGCTGGATCGTGTAATCGGCGTACGGCTGCGGCCGGGTTCCGAAGAGCACCAGGATTGTGTGCCTGATCAGCAGGGACAGGCCGATCGAGATGATAAACAGCTGGGATCCGGCCGATCCCCCGCCGTCGCAGCGGCTTCCACAGGCCAAGCTCGAGCGCGCCGCCGAAGGCCGCACCGAAGGCCACGGTCACTAGCACGGCCGGGATCAGCTGCAGCTGAGGTCCTAGCACGGACGCGTTCAGCATGAAGGCGACGGTGGCGCCGAGCGTGACCAGCTCACCGTGGGCGAAGTTGATGAGCCCGGTAGTGCCGAAGATCAGCGAGAGCCCCACGGCGGTGATCGCGATGATCGAGCCGAACTTAATGCCCTCGACGAGCAGCTGGGCGAACTGGTCCAGCCAGGGGACAACATCATTCTGGGGAGGACCGCCGCCTCCCCCGCCTGACTGTCCGGGTCCGGTAGCTGGCGCCGGGGTGCCCGCCGTGAGCTGGAAGATCACCGCTCGCGATTCACCGGCCGGGACAGGGATGTCCTTGAGCGTCTGACCGCCGTCCCGCGCCGGGCTCAGGCCGGCCCGGCAGGGTAGCCACGTCGAGGGTAATGGTGTAACGACCCGCTCCGGGCAGGGGGATTTCCCACTTCCCGTCGCTGGCGGTGGTGGCCTTCCCGATCTCGGCGCCGTTCCGGGTGGCGGTGATGGTAACTCCGGCCACAGCCGTGCCATCCGGAACACGCAGAGTTCCGTGAACAGACTGGCCCTGGGCGTAGCCGCCTGTCGGGGCTAGCAGCACCCCCAGCGCCAGCGCCAGCGCCGCCACCCGCCCGTTCACACTGCGCCTTCCTTTTGCCGCTACGAGCGGCCCGCTCAGCCGCCGAAATCCCCGCCACCGAAATCCCCGCCACCGAAGTCCCCGCCACCGGAATCGCCGTAACCGGAGGCAAAGAAGGCGTGGGGTGCGAGTGCCTGGCCGAGCAGGAACCCGGTGAACAGGCCGGGACCGAAGCCGAAGCCGCCCCAGTACGCCGGGGCGAAGCCGGCGTTGACATAGCTGACCGGAGCGCCGTTGACCTCCACGTTGCGCATCTCGGGCTCGATGCCCCGGTCGACCTTGTGCGCGCAGGCGGAGCAGGCCGGTACGGTGCGGCCGGACCCGCCGCTGGAAGGCGTCCAGTAGACATCGCGCACCGACATGCCGTGCCGCGGGTCGAAGAAACACGACGGACGCCGGTCGGGCCGCGGCTGGTCGGCCGCGCGGGCGTCCGCGCACGCCACGTGGTACTGCCCCTCGGCGATGGCCCGGCTGACCGCGCCCATGTCCTTGACCCGCGTGGCGGCATCGAGGGCCGCGGTGCCCCGCTCGTAGGCGGCCAGGGCCGCGCTTTGTTCCTCCGCGGCGTCCCGGTTGTTCTGGATCGAGACGTCGGCGTGGCGGTCGGTGAGCCTGTCGCTGAGCGCCAGCAGGTCGTCCTGGGCGGCCACCTTGGCATCCCCGAGCTCGCGCTGCCGGCGCTTGCGGATCGGGCGCCAGATCACGAAGAAGCCCAGCGGGGCCATCACAGCGATGATCCCGAGGATGATCAGGACGTTCCGCAGCGTATGCGAGGCTGGGCCGGCCGCGGCCCCGGCGGATCCCGGCTCAGCCTGCTGCTTCACATCGGTGACGAAAGCGGTCAGCGCGGCGAAGACGTCCTGATCCGCCTGATGCTGCTTGACCACCCGGGTCGCGATGCCGGCCGCGCCATGAGCAGGGAGCATGCCGGAGTTATAGGCGCCGAAATGCCGCAGCCGGGTGTCCAGGAAGCCGACGGTGAACTGCTCGTGCCCGTTCAGCGCGCTGATGATCTCGTTCATCGAGCTGTTGTAGCCCGAGGGGCCGGACGGGGCGACCACCAGGTAGATGGGGTCGCCGCCGATCTGCCGGTCCAGCTTGGCCTGCTGACCTTGGGAGATCAAAGAGCGGCCGTCGCCGGCGACGCAGACTTCCTGCTTGGCCACGCAATCCGCGAGCGTGCTGGCGCTGGCCTGGACGGGGATCAGCAAGAGCGCCGCGAACACACCCACCACCAGGCCCAGCAGCTTTTTCATACCGTGGACCTCCTCCCGTATTAAGTTCTGAGCGACACAGCGTCCAGATATGTCCGGGGCGCTGGTGGAGGCTGCCACCGGCAGGTGCCTGGTAGCTGGCCCGACGGCAGCGGCCCAGCCTCGCCGGGTGCCGGCTGGCCGGGACCAGGCAAGCCGGCAACTGTGCAACCGGCGTGTCGGCTCTGTGATGGTCGTGTGGAGGGCTGTGCGGCGCCCGCGCCGAGACTCACGGCGCCAGCATCACCGCCTGCCCACGGCAGGAAGGCGGGCTGCTGATCGAAGTGACCTTCCCCGATACTCATATCGCCAGCCCACCGGGAGTGGAATAAGCGTGGCAGGCCCCCAAGGACGCAGCCGTGAGCTGACGGTAGGCCTGGGCGCTCATGCGCTCAAACGGTTCTGCACACGCCGGCCGCAGAGAATGTGGCCGATGGATGGGCCACCGAGCTCGTTCCAGCGGATTTGGTGAGGAGGCGCCATGGCCAGGCAGCAGCCGGCCTTCAGCGCAGGAGCTGACTTGACCGGGGAGACGGCCGGCAGATTGGACTGGACGGTGGTCGATGAGGGCTGGGGTCGTAGGGCCATGGATTTCGCGACGCCGCTCGCGCTCATCAGCGGGAAGGATTGCCGCTGCGCGCCGAAATCGACGTCGTGGGATACCTGGGGCGCAAGCCAGCGCGGCGCCTGACCACGCCACAGCACGCGGACCGGGCACAAAGTAGGGAGATTCTGTGACCACCAGAGACGGTGACGCGACCCAGGCCGCGCAGTTCCTGCGGCGTGCCGAGGTGAGCGACGCAGCGAAGAGCCTGTTCGACGAAGACATCGAACAGATGGGCTTCGTGATGAATGTCTCCCGGCTGTGGGCATACCAGCCGGGGGCGCTGAGCCGGCTGTTCGACCTGATGGGCGAGGTCACCTCGGCACGGCCGTTCACAGTCCGGGAACGCGGCATCCTCGTCACTGCCTGCGCATCGGCGCTCGGTGATTCCTACTGCTCGCTGGCCTGGGGCACGAGGCTGGCCGAGCACGGCGGGCCGCGGCTGGCGGCCGGGATTCTGCGCGGCGAGGACGACGAGCTGAGTGCAGCCGAGCAGGCGATGGCGGCATGGGCCCGTCGCGTCGCGCGCGATCCCAATGGCACAAACCTGAGTGACGTGCGGGAACTCAGAGAGGCGGGCTTCTCCGATGCCGATATCTTCGCCATGACGGTATATGTCGCGCTTCGGGTAGCGCTGTCTGCTGTCAACGACGCGCTGGGCGTGCGCCCGGATGCCGAGTACCAGGTGAAGGCACCGGCTGCCATCCGCGACGCCGTTACCTTCGGCCGCCCCATCGATGCCAGCCGGCCGCCGGGATCCTGACCGCGGCCGACGGTCCTGGCCAGCAGCTGGCCGGGACCGGCGTCAGCTGGGCGGACCATCGAGCGCGGCCGCCCGGGCTTGCAGCGCCGGGTTGGTGACCTCGCCGGCCATCGCCCGGGCCAGCGGCACGCTGGCTAGCTCGCCCTGCTCGGCCTGATAGATCAGCGCCCAGGCAATGAACTCGGGCAGGTCCGTCCGCAGCGCGTCCTGGTACAGGCGACGGGCCAGCGGCACGACCAGATCCGGGTGCTGGCGGACGGCGATCTCCAGATGACCGAGCGCCACGAATCCAGACATCCAGACGTAGCGGTCGGGCACGCGGTCACAGCGCCGCCGGGCTTCGATGATCCACCGGTCGGCCGCGGCCGCGTCGCCTGCGTGCAGAGCCAGCAGCGCCAGGGCTCGCCCGGCCATCCCCTCCCAGCATGGATCGCCCAGCTGGCAGGCCAGCGCGAACGCTTGCTCCGCGTCATCGCGTGCCTTGCCCCACTGCCCAGCTGCGATCAGGCAGTGCGCGCGCAGCGCCTGCGGCCAGGGCAGGAAGGCATTCCACCGTTCCCGGTCACAGATGTCGATGCTGCGCTCTGCGGCCGCGCGGGCTTGCTCAACTTTCTCGCGAGCAGCAACGAGCGCGCCATGACACCGGTCGACCAGGCCTCCTGCCGCCGGCTGCCCGCCGAATCCGCAGCCTGCGCGGAGTCGGCGAGAAGCGTTACGGCGGTGTCGTGGTGGCCCTGGTCCGCCTCGTTCGTGCCGCGGATCGCCAGCACCCCGGCACTCAGCGCTGGATCGCGTACGGCGTCGGCCTGCGCCGAGGCTTCGCGCAGCGCGCGCGCCGCAGATGCGTGCCGCCCAGCCTGCAGGTCTACGAACGCGAGCTCCCGCAGGATGTCCGCAGCCAGGCCGTGGCTGCCCGCAGTCCTGGCGGCGGCGATCGCGCGGTGCAACACCACGGCTCCTTCGCCGTCGAAGCCGCGGACCGAGTGCACGAGCGCGGAGCCCAGAGTCCTCAGCACGTCCGCGTACAGCAGCGGATCACTGGCCCGTTCGGCTTCCTCTGCCGCACGCCGCAGGGTTTCAATGCCGGCGTCAACCGACCCGGCGTCCAAGGCCGCGGTCCCGGCCCGCAGCAACGACCCGGCGACGACGCTGGCTCGCAGCCCGACGGGCGGACTCGCCGACGGAGCCAGGGCCGCAGCCCGCAGCGCCAGAGAGGGAACGATGCCTTCCCGGGCAAAGGTGGCCTCGCACGAGGCTAGCTGTATGGCGGCTCTGGCGGGATGCCGGCCGCGACCAGGGCGCGCAGGAACAGTTCCTGCGCGCCCTCGTCGAGTGCGTCCTGAGCCGCGGCGCGCCCGGCTGACTCGGCGGCCGCCTCGGCGTCGCCGGCGGCCAGCAGGCGCAGCGCCGCCTGGCGAAGTTCCTCCATCGACCGGGCCGCGCACCGGCCGCGGGCCAGCATCAGCCACATGTCGAATGCTGGGCAGTTGCGCGGCTCCACACCTGCCAGCAGTTCCCCGCCGATGTCGGCGGCGGGCAGGGAACCGTCCCACAGCGCCCAGACGTCAAGCCAGAACGAGCCGGCCGCCAGGCTCACCGGATCACCGCGCAGGAGCTGCGGGTCCCCGCAACAGCGGCGCAGATCAGCCAGACACCACCGCAGCGCCCCGAGCGGGTCATCCGCCTCCGGGAACAGTTCCGCTGCAAGCTCTCCCCTGGTCAGCGGCCGCTCGGCGAGAGCCACCCGGCCGAGCAGCGCCCAAGACTTCTGCCCTCGCGGCGGCTGGCACGGCTGCCCGGTTCCGCCTTCGATGCGCGGATGACCGAGCAGCCGCACCCGCAGGCTCACCGGTGCCGGGGCTCAGCCGGCCGCGGCCGTGGCCGGCCGGCCCTGGAGAGCGTGCACGTCGGCCGTCGTGAGGCCGTTGCCAGCGATACCCCAGTCACCACTGCGCACCTCCTCCACGACGACCCAGGTGACCGGTCGGAGGTTCTCACCCTCGATTTCGACCATCGTGTCGGTGATCTTGCGGATCATCTCCCCCTTCTGCGCCGGCGTGAACACTCCCTCAATCAGCTTCACGGTTACCATCGGCATTTCAGTTCTCCTTCTATGATGGATGCCCGGGCAAGCTCCATGATCGATGCCCGGACAAGTGAAACGTCTCATGGCACCGTGTGAAGCCCCGTGTGACCGAAGGAGTGTGGTGTACGGCCCCAGCACGGTGGCGGGATCCGCCGTGGCGTCAGCGGCCCGGCTGGCCCGGTGATGGCATTGGCTGGGAGAGCCTGGCCTCGGGGAGAATCGGCTCGAAGAGCTCGACGGGGTTGCCCGAGGGATCCTCGATGATGATCTGCTTGCCGCCAACCCCGGTGACGACGTCGTTGCGAAATCGGGCGCCGCTGCTTCGCAGTTCCTCGACAGCGGCAGCAAGGTCGGGGACCTCGACACTGAAGCGGTTCCAGCCGCCAGGCTCCTGCATCCTGCCGTCCGGCATCGGTGCGCCGCCCCCCGCCGGCCCGGCTGGACCGACCGGCTTTACCAGCACCAGGCGAAGGTCACCGCGGAGGAGCATCGCGAACAGGTCGTTCGGGTGCATCTGCAGCTCGAAGCCGAGGCGTGTGGTGTAGAAGTCGATCGCGGCGTCGATGTCATTGACGATGTAACGAACACTGACAGTAGTCATCAGCGAATCCTCTCTTGTTCCAGGGCCGGCATTCGGGGCGGGCTACTCATCGCCCGCCCGGGGTGCGCTCGTGGTAGCCGGCCAGCGGCTCGAACAGCTCGACCGGGTTACCCGACGGATCCTCTAGGAGGGCCTGACGCACGCCGACGGAGGTGACGATCTCGTGGCGGAACCGGACGCCGCGGGCGTGAAGCGCCTCGACGGCCGCCCCGAGGTCAGGCACCTGCACCACGATGCGGTTCCATCCGCCGGGGTCAGGTAGCGTCCCGTCCGGCAGGGCATGCGCCCCGCCGGGCACGCTGAGCAGCAGCCGCAGGTCGCCGTGGTAGAGCATGGCGAAGGCGGGGGAAGGCCGCAGTTCCTCCTCGAAGCCGAGATCATCACGGTAGAACGCGACCGCGGCGTCGAGGTCGGCTACGAAGTAGCGGACGGTCGCCCCGCGGCCGCTCACCAGCGCCCGCCCGCGACCGAGGCGGCGGAGCAGGCTGGCGGCGAACTCCGGTCGCGGCTCGACCGGCACGATCGGCAGGCGCAGGGCCTCGAGCGGGTCAGGCGTCACGACCTTCCCCCTCCTCGTAGACGCGACGAAGCGCGGCCCGGGCCCTGACCAGGAGCGTCTCGGTAGCATGAAGGCTCCGGCCGAGCACCTCGGCGACCTCGGCGACCGGCAGGCCGTCCAGATAGCGGAGCGTCAGCGCGGCACGCTGGTGGGCGGAGATACGCGATAGGGCCGCGTGGGCGGCCGCGATGTCGAGCCGCGCCTCCCAAGGGTCGTCGGCCGGCTCGGCTCCGCAGTCGATCACACCGAGCCTGCGGCGCTCCCGGTCGGCTCGCCGCCAGTGGTCGACCAGCTTGTGACGGGCGACGCCCACCAGCCAGGCGACCGTGAGGTCCGGCGGGTGATCCTGCTCGGCCGCCGCGACAGCCGCCAGGAACGTCTCCGCCGTCAGGTCCTCGGCCAGCACGGCGCTGCCGCACCGCGGCAGGAGGTACCCGTAGACCTGGGGCAGGGCGCGGTGATACAAGGCAGCCAGCGGAGTCTCCCCGCCCGGGTCCTCCTGCTCAATGCCCACACCAGATCATCGTCCGACGGCATCAGATTCCGAACATCGCTCAACGGAAAACATGCGGCGGAGCTTCACCCCGACACGCGGACCTCATACCAAAGGCCGCCGTTGAGGTCGAGGTTGTTGCCGCGCGCCTGGCCCCGTCCGCCATCGCCGACATAGGTGTAAAGAGGATGGCCGTTATAGGTCGCCTGCAGACCGCCGTCGGGCCTTTTGATGGTGCTGAGCTTGCCCGTGATGCCCGGCTCGGCTTTGGGATGACCGGTAACCGGCGGCCAGTAGGCCGTACACGACCCCGTGCATTTGGAGGTCGCCGGGGTATCGGGAGCGAACCAGTACAACGTGAGGCCGTTAGCGTTGGTGAGCACGGTGACACCACTGATCTTCGCGGTCTTCAAGTTAACCCCGGTGCCGGCCGCTGCCGCAGGTGGCGTGCCCGCGTTGGCCACCGCGACACCGAGCAGGGCCAAGGCGGCCACCGACACGGTGCCGACCGTACCGACCACCATCGCCACGGCTGCCTGCACCCCCGCCAGCATCCGGGCGCCCGGGCCGGCCGGCCCATCGGCCTGACGCACGGGACCTGCGGGACCTGTGGTGATTGCGGCCAGGGCCAGCAACGCAAAGGCGGCCACCTCGATCAGCCCAGCGGCGATCCCCGCTCTCGTGCGGACCTCCTTGAACCCGAACAGCCCGATCCACACCGCCAGCAGGTAGGCGCTGAGCGTGGACAGCGCGAACCCCGCACTCGCGGCGGCGGCCAGCCTGCTGCGTGTCACCAGCGCTGCTGCGGTCAGGACGGATCCCACGATGACCTGCAGCAGGAACAGCCAGCCAATCGTGGGGATCGACCGGTAGCCGGTGAGGTACAGGTACAGGTGGATGCCGGCGGACACGGCGAGCAGCAGCGCTCCCGCGGCCCTCAGCCTCAGCCGCAGCCAGCGGGCCGTCTTACCCCGCCGATGCCTGCCTACGCCCATCCTGTCCCTCCCCGGCGCTCCGCTGCACTCGGCGACCGGCTACCTGACCTCACCACCCTGCCACGCCGCGGCTCGATTTTCCGGGGCTCTTCTCAACACGTAATAGGGACGCATCCTGGCTTAGGTGCCGAGGTACTTGAGCACGGCTAGGACCCGGCGGTGGTTGGTGCCGGTAGGCGGCAGGTCGAGTTTGGCGAAGATGTTCGTGACGTACTTCTCCACCGCACTCGGGCTGACGTTCAGCATCGCGACGATTCTGCCTGTACGCAGCGGTCCTCCTGAGCCTCGCCGCCCTCCGGATGCGACGCGGCGATGCATAGGCCCGCCAAACCAGGCAGAACCTGCCGCCGTCACAGCGTCTTCGCTGCTCTGGCCACCGAGTGCCACGTGTCTACCCGAGGCGGCTGCCAGGCGGTCGATAGCGCCGTCTGTCTATCTGATTCGGGTGTGTCAGCCATTCATCTCTAATCTGATCTGGATACTAGATGTTCGGCGAACAGAACCGCAGGATTGCTACTAGCTGTCTCCCTTTGATCGGAACGCAAGTGGCATCTGTGGCGCGCGCCGTCCCCCGCAACCGGAAACCTTCAGGGCTGCTGCCAACCCAGACTCCGCTGATGCTGCTGGACACCGATGGCCGAGCCGTCCCGTCCGCCGATCTCGAGATGCCTGGCGACGGCGTTCTCCTCGCACTACACCGGCAAATGGTGCTGGCCCGGCGTTTCGACACCCAGGCGACGGCACTGACCAAGCAGGGCCGGCTCGCCGTGTATCCGTCAGCCCGCGGCCAGGAAGCGAGCGAGATCGGCGCGGTCCTCGCGCTCCGCCGTCAGGACTGGCTATTCCCGACCTACCGCGACTCGATGGCCGCGGTGGCCCGAGGAGTAGATCCGGTCGAGGTGCTCACGCTGCTGCGAGGTGACTGGCACTGCGGTTATGACCCTTACGAGTACCGCGTCGCCCCCCAGTGCACCCCGCTGGCCACCAGTGCGCCGCATGCGGTCGGGCTGGCCCACGCGGCCAGGCTCAAGGGCGAGGACACGGTCGCCCTGGTCATGCTCGGTGACGGCGCCACGAGCGAAGGCGACACCCATGCCGCGCTGAACTTCGCGGCGGTCTGGACGTCGCCGGTGGTGTTCTTCGTGCAGAACAACGGCTACGCGATCAGCGTGCCGCTGTCCAAGCAGACCGCAGCCCCCTCCCTGGCCCATAAGGGAATCGGCTACGGGGTCCCCGCCATGCTGGTCGACGGCAACGATGCCGCCGCCGTCTACGCGGCCGTGCGACGTGCGGTGACATCCGCCGCGGAAGGCAGCGGGCCGACGCTGATCGAGGCGCTCACCTATCGCATCGAGGCCCACACCAACGCCGACGACGCCACCCGGTACCGCCACCAGGACGAGGTGGACCGGTGGCTCGCCCGCGATCCGCTGGCGCGGATCAGGCGGCATCTCATCGCGCGGGGCCTGCTCGACGAGTCCGCTGTGGCCAGCCTGGACGCCGAGGCCGAGGCCGAGGCGGCTGCGCTGCGGCAGCGGCTGAACGCCGACACAGTGCTCGATCCTGCTGATCTCTTCCGGTACGTATACGCGGAGCAGTCCCCGGCCCTGCGCTGGCAGCAGCGCGAACTTTCCGCCGAGCTTGCGGCCGCCGCGGACGATGCAGCGGAGGCCCGATGACCGCGATCGCCGAGCGCAGCCCCGCCGCTCTGGTAACGACGCCCGCCGTGACCATGGCGGCGGCGCTGAACCGGGCGCTAGCCGATGCGCTCAGCGATGACGAGACGGTGCTGGTGTTCGGCGAGGACGTCGGGCCGCTCGGCGGCGTGTTCCGGGTGACCGACGGGCTGGCGTCCAGGTTTGGCGAGGCGCGGGTCTTCGATACGCCGCTCGCCGAGTCGGGCATCGTCGGCACGGCCATCGGCATGGCGATGAACGGCCTGCGACCCGTCGTGGAGATGCAGTTCGACGCGTTCGCCTATCCGGCCTTCGAGCAGATCACCAGCCATCTGGCGAAGCTGCGGAACCGGACCAGGGGCCGCGTCGCGCTGCCCGTGGTGATCCGGATCCCCTACGGCGGCGGGATCGGCGGCGTGGAGCACCACTGCGACTCCTCCGAGGTCTACTACGCGCACACCGCCGGCCTGCGGGTGGTGACCCCGGCCACACCGGGGGATGCGTATGCGTTGCTGCGTCGCGCGATCGAGTGCCCGGACCCGGTCATCTTCCTCGAGCCCAAGCGCCGGTACTGGTCGAAGGAGACCACGGTGCTGGACCACGCGGGCGCCGCCCTGGACCGTGCCGTCGTCCGCCGAGCGGGCTCCGACGTCACCCTGATCGCGTACGGCGGGACGCTGCACACCGCGCTGGAGGCGGCGGAGGCAGCCGCCGAAGAGGGCCGCAGTATCGAGGTCGTCGACCTGCGGAGCCTGTCCCCGTTCGACGACGAGACGGTGACCGCCTCGGTGCGGCGAACCGGCCGTGCCGTGGTCGTGCACGAGGCGAGCCGGTTCTGCGGATATGGCGCCGAGGTCGCCGCCCGGCTGTCCGAGCAGTGCTTCCACTACCTCGAGGCACCGGTCCTGCGGGTGACCGGGTTCGACATCCCCTATCCCCCGCCGCACCTGGAGGAATATCACCTGCCTAGCGTCGACCGCATCCTCGACGCGATCGACGGCATGCAGTGGCAGGAGACCCGCCCGGCCGCGAAGGCGGACGGATAGATGCCCGCGTTCCTCCTGCCCGATCTGGGCGAGGGCCTGACCGAGGCCGAGATCGTCGCCTGGCACGTCCAGGCCGGAGACACCGTCACCGTCGACCAGGGCATCGTCGAGGTCGAGACGGCCAAAGCCGTGGTCGAGGTCCCCGTCCCGTTCGCGGGCCGCGTCACCGAGCTGCACGGCCAGCCCGGCGACGTGGTGATCGTGGGAGAGCCCCTGGTCACCGTGGACACCGCGGGGCCATTCGCCGAGCCGGGCGTCGTCGTCACATCCCCGGCCCGCCCCGCCGACCCGGACGCCGGCGAGAGCGGTAGCGTTCTCATCGGGTACGGCACGTCTAGCGGGCGCCGTCGGCGTCACCGGGCCACCCGGTCATCGGCGGTACCCCCGGCGCCAGGCGCCCCCGCCGCTGGTAGCGCCATCGTGGGCGGCAACGGCGTTCCGCCGCGTGCGTCCAACGGCCGGGCGGCCGTGGCCTCGCCGCTCATCAGGCAACTCGCCCGGAACGCCGGCGTTGACATCACGGCCGTCCACGGTTCCGGCCGCGGTGGCCTGATCACCCGCCGGGACGTCGACGCGGCTATCAGCGTCCGCCGGGCGGAACAGGCCTCCAGCCTCGAGGTTGCGCCGGCCATCCTCCCGGGCACCGGCACCGGGGCCACCCGGATCCCGATACGAGGCCTGCGCAAGTCCGTCGCCGACAAGCTCAGCCGGTCGCGACGGGAAATCCCGGAGGCGACCGTCTGGGTCGATGTGGATGCGACCGAGATGCTCGCGCTGCGCGCGACGCTTAACGCCGGCCAGCCGGGACCTAAGATCAGCCTCCTGGCGCTGCTGTCCCGGTTCACGGTTCTCGGCTTGCGGCGCTTTCCGGAACTTAACGCCCGGATCGACGGCGATGAGATCGTGCTGAGCCCGTCGGTAAACCTGGGCTTCGCCGCCCAGACCGATCGCGGGCTGATGGTGCCCGTCGTGCGTGACGCCCAGGCGCACACCCTTGAGGAGCTGTCCACGGCAATCGCCGAACGGACCCGGTGCGCCAGAGAAGGCAAGCTCGGTCCCGCCGACCTGACTGGCGGCACGTTCACCGTCAACAACTACGGCGTGTTCGGCGTGGATGGCTCGGCCGCCATCATCAATCACCCCGAAGTCGCGATCCTGGGCATCGGCCGGATCATTCAGCGTCCCTGGGTCGTTGACGGCCAGGTGGTGCCCCGCCAGATGACCGAGCTTACGCTCGCGTTCGACCACCGGGTCTGCGACGGCGGGACGGCGGGCGGCTTCCTGCGCTTCATCGCCGACTGCGTTGAGCTCCCGGCGAAGATCCTGCGGTACCTGTAGGCCACGCCGCTACGGGGCGCGGCCGAGCTCATCGAAGATCAGCACGGTCTGCGTCGACCGCACCTCAGGCATGCTCTGAAAGCTGTTCAGCACCAGCTCCCGCAGCGCGGCGATGTCGCGGGTCCTGACCAGCAGCACGATATCGGCGTCCCCGGACACCAGCGCCGCGTGCTCGACCTCCGGAATCGTCATGAGCCTGGCCCGCAGCGGCTTCCAGGCCGGCTGAGCGATCGTCAGGTGCACGTACGCGGACAGGCCGTACCCGTACCGCAGTGGGTCCACCCGGGCGGTGTAGCCGGTTATCACCCCGGTCTCTTCCAGCCGCTGGACGCGCAGGTACGCGCCGGCCCGAGAAATATGCAGCCGGGCCGATAGCGCCCGCATCGAGATGCGCCCATCCTCGCGCAGCACCGCCACGATGGCCCGGTCGACGTCATCGAGCGGGGGCGGCTGGGTTCCGGAGCCGGCATCGTCGCCGGGCCTAGACGCCATGACCTCAACTTACCGTCTAATAGGCCCACTATCGCCGCCGCGGCTCCCACCGCCCCGAGTGCAGTTGACGTGACATTTATAACGGCAGCTGTCGCCGTTTCCGCGGCCGGACTGCTGCTCCTCGCGGCGGGAGTCGCCGGAGTGACGGCGGGTTCGGCGGTAGGACCGGCCGTAGGACGGGCGGGGAAACTGAGCGTGGAGGTCGGCGCGGAACTCGGCACCGAGAACGGGGACCTCATGACCGGCAGGGTGAATTGCCGCGTGTGCCCGGGGCTAGGGGGCGCTGGGCTAGGAATGGCGCCGATGCCTGATGATTGCTGGCGGTAATGGGGCGTGAAGTACGTGCCGGGGGCAGGCGCGTTGCCTTGCTCTTCGCCAAAGCTCGCGCTCCCGCTTAGCTGACTAGGCGACGCATGAACGCCCAGGCGTCCCGCCGGGCCAGCGGCCGACGTCAGGCTGGGCCGGGACAGGTAATACGATGTCCCTGTTATCGCCAATACCGCAAGTATTATCACAACCGGACCCGATTTTCTCCAGTTGCACTTTCTTGGCTTCTTATGCTTATTCCTGGGAATTTTTCGCCGGAAAACCAGGAATACGCTGGATGGCTCCTCACCCCAGGAATCCACTTTGCCATCTCCCATCGCGAGCTCCTTACGGCCCATAACGGTCGACTTGTCGGCGGACGTGGTCAATTCTCGGGGGATCACGCTCGGTGCCACAGAGCTTAGGCCATGGCGTGCTCCATAAGGCCCGCGATCGATAAATTTGCGCGCCGCCGTCAGTGCATAGCAGGCAATAGCGATGATACGGATCGTAAAACCTCAGCCCGTTCGGCCCTTAGTCCGTGGCTATCTCACGGTGATGTCTACTTGATGAGCGGGTCACGGGGCAGGCCGAGTATCCGCTCGGCTATCTGGTTCCGCTTGATCTCCGACGTGCCGCCGGCGATCGACATGGCCCGGTTCATCAGCACGAGCGTGGCCGCCATCGCGCCGTCACCAGCCAGGAACGCCGCGTCCGGCCCCGCGAGTTCCGCCATGATCGCGGCCGCCTCGTGGCCGAGTTCGGACAGCAGCAGCTTGGCGATGTTGCCCTCCGGCCCCGGGCCATGTCGATCACCGCCGCCCGCCACCGCCCGGTAGGCGCTGCGCTGGTTCAGCACGCCCAACGCGTGCGTGCGGGAGATATGCCTGCCGACCCGTCCGGCCCCGCCGGCCAGCCGCTCCAGGTGCGCGTCGAGCGGGGCGATGAACGCCTGGCCCGGCATCACCATGCCGCCGTCGCCGCCGCCGATGCTGACGCTCTCGTTGCCGAGCGTCGCGCGCGCCACGGTCCAGCCGGCGTCTACCGGTCCGACCACGTCGGCGTCGGGGACGAACACGTCGTCGAAGAAGACCTCGTTGAAATCGGAGTTCCCGGTCGGCATCTTCAGCGGCCGGACGGTGACGCCGGGCGCGTGCATGTCGATCACCATCATGGTGATGCCCTCGTGCTTGGGCGCGTCCGGGTTGGTCCGCACCGTGGCCAGGCCGAAGCTGGCCATGTGCGCGCCGCTGGTCCAGACCTTCTGGCCGTTGATCCGCCAGCCCCCACCCCCTGGCCCCTCCCCCTTCACCCGGGTCGCCTTCGTCCTGATGCCCGCCGCGTCGGACCCCGCGCCAGGCTCGCTGAACAGCTGGCACCAGATCACGTCCTGGTTGAGCGCTGGGCGGACCCAGCGCGCTATCTGGTCCGGGCCGGCGTGCTGGATCAGGGTCAGGATGATCCAGCTGGTGATGCCGTAGCCGGGCCGCTTGATCCCGGCCGCGGCGAACTCCTGCTCGATCACCAGCTGCTCGATGGCGGACGCGTCCCGGCCCCACGGCTTGGGCCAGTGCGGCATCACGTAGCCGGTCTCGATCAGCGCCTGCTTCCTTTCCTCGCCCCTCAGGTCGCGCAGCCGGGCGACGTCGGGCGTGATCGCCGCCCGGATCGGCTCCGCCGCGGCGGGCAGGTCAATCGCGGCGGCGCGGCGCACGCCGCGGCGGACCAGATCGGTAACCTCGATCGCCGCCTGCTCGGTGTCCGCCACCGCGGCGATCGCCGCGGCCCGGCGCAGGTACAGGTGCGCGTCGTGCTCCCAGGTGAACCCGATCCCGCCGTGCACCTGGATGTTAAGGCTGGCGTTGCTGACCGCGGCCGGCACGGCCAGGGCCGCCGCGATAGCCGCGGTGTACCTGAGCTGATCACCGCCGCCGGTCCCGGCCCGGCCCGCATCCCACGCGGCGGCCGCCGCCAGCTCGGCCGCCACCAGCATGTTCGCACAATGGTGCTTGACCGCCTGGAAGGTCGCGATCGGACGGCCGAACTGCTGGCGGATCTTCGCGTACTCGGCCGCCTGCTCCGTGGTCTCGCCGGCGATGCCGGCCGCCTCCGCCGCGAGCACCGCCCGGGCCACGGCGGTCAGCAGCCCGCGCGCGCCCGGCAGCACCGTCGCCGGCGCCGCGTCGAGCCTGACCCGGGCCGCCCGCCGGCTCTGGTCCAGATTGGCGGGCACCTCGGCCTGAACGCCGCCGGCCGACTTCTCGATCACCAGCACGTCGTCACCGGCCGGGACCAGCAGCACGTCCGCCAGGTGGCCGCTGATCACGACGCCGGCCTTCCCGGTCGCGGCGCCGTTAGCGCAGGTCACCTCGCCGCCCAGGGCGGCCGCACCGATCACGCTGCCGTCAGCCAGCGCGGTCAGCAGCCGCTTGCGCAGGTCAGCAGGCCCGGCCACCGCCAGCACGGCGCTGGCGATCACGGTCGGGACGAACGGCCCCGGTGCGAGGTACCGGCCCATCTGCTCCGCCACGACCAGCGTCTCGGTCAGCCCGAAGCCCGAGCCGCCGTGTTCCTCCGGAAGGTGCAGCCCGAGCAGGCCCAGGCCGCTCAGCTCGGCCCAGAAGGCCGGCCGCGCGTCCGTTTCGGCCACGAGCAGGCTGCGGGCCGCCGCGCGGGACTGGTGCTTGGTCAGGAAGCTGGCGACGGTCTGGGCGAGGGCACGGTGCTCTTCGGTGATGGCGATCGACATAGCCAAATGATTCCTCTTTTATGGGGCGCTGGCTATCAGGCCCGAGCCCGGGAATTGCGGTCGCGACCGTAAGAGCTCCAGTCCGGGATGTCGTGGGGGGCGCCGAGCCGGGCGCTGATCTGCGCCGCGGTGCGGCGCACCGCGGCGGCCGTCGACGGGATCGTCGCCGCGTCGACCCGCGAATCGGGCCCTGAGACGCTGATGCTCGCTACGACTCTCCCGGTCCGGTCGAAGACCGGGCCGGCCACGCAGCACAGGTGGGGTTCGAGCTCTTCGCAGTCCACCGCGTATCCGCGTTCACGCACCCCGGCGAGATGGCGGTGGAGCTCGTCCCGGTCGGTGATCGTGTGGTCCGTTCTGGCCTCCAGGCGGGCGTCTGGATACAGCGCGTCGATCTCATCAGCTCCGAGACCGGCCAGCAGCGCCTTGCCCATCGAGCTGCAGTGCGCCGGCGAGCGCTTGCCCACCCACGAGTGCATCCGGACCGTCTGCCAGCCATCGACGACTTCGACGGTGACCGCCTCGCTGCCCTTCAGGACACCCAGGTGCCCCGTCTCGCCCAGGCTCTGGACGAGGCTCTGCAGGTAGGGCAGGGCGGCCCGGCGCACCTGGTCCTCTGCCGCGGCGAGTTCGCCCAGCGCGGCGAGCTTGCCCGACAAGCGGTACCGGCCCGGCTCTCCGGCCGGTTCCAGGTATCCGGCCGCGGCCAGCGTGGCCGCGAGCCGGGAGGTTGTCGACCTGTGCAGGCCGAGCTGCTGCGCCATCTCCCCGATGCCGATCACGGAACGGTCGCGCTCGTACATGTCCAGGATCTCCAGGCCATGGAGGAGGGAGCCGATCAGTCCCTTCGCCGCATCCGTCGCCATACCCGTCAGCGTACGGTCCGCCCTGCATGCCGTCCTGCGCGGTAGCCCATCGTCATGCCGACGGCGAGCGTGGCACCGGGACCCGGATATCCGTCGCCCGTCCAGAACGCCGCGGTATTGCCGACGGCGTACAGGCCAGTGCGGGGACTGCCATCACGGTCAAGCACGACCCCTTCGGTGTCGGTGACCGGTCCGCCCTTGGTCCCGATGGTCCCGGCCAGGACCTCCACCGCGTAGTACGGCGCCCCGTCGATGGGCCCGAGGCTCGGATTCGGGCGCACGGCCGGGTCACCGCAGAAGCGCTCGTAGGCGTCCTCGCCGCGGCCGAAGTCCCGGTCGACCCCCTCGGCACACGCGTCGTTCCACCGGCAGACCGTGCCGGCCAGGGTGGCCGGGTCGACTCCGATCCGGCCCGCGAGCTCGGCGAGCGAGCCGCCGCGTGCCACCCAGCCCGGTACCGGTCCGTCCCTGGGAAGGCCCGGCATCGGATATGCCGCCCGGTACGTCTCGTCGAAGATCAGGTGAACGGCCCCGTCCTGGCGGTGCAGCGCCTTGCCGATCTCGTTGTACGGCCGCGCCTCGTCGACGAAACGCCGGCCCGCGGCGTTGACCATGATCTGCCGCGGCAGGCCGCGCTCCCGGATGAGCGACCGGTAGAACTGCTCGCCGAGCAGCGTCTCGCCGGGGACCGCCATCATCGGCATCCACCAGCCCTCCGCCATGTTGTCCGTCCTGGTTCCGGCCTGCCTGGCGATGCGCAACCCGTCGCCGGTGTTAGTGGGCGGCGCCCCGCTGGCCCGCTGCGCTCGCGGCTGGAGCCGGGCGCGCAGCTCCCGGTCCCAGTCGAAGCCGCCGGTGGCGAGGATCACCGACCGTGCGCCGATCCGGCTCACCCGGCCCGCACGCTCCAGATCGGCCGCCCCGGGTTCGGCTCCGGTCAGGCGCACACCGGTCAGCACCCGGACACCGGCCTTGACCACGCCATCGAGCAATCCGGCGACGAGGGCCAGACCGCCGGTCCTGATGCCGCTCCGCTCTCGTTCGCGAAGGAGTCCCCAGTCGAACCGCTCCGGATAGCGCCAGCTCTCCCATTCGGCGAAGGACATCGGCAGGTACCCCGGCGGCACCAGGATGCGTGCCGTCAGCGGAGTGAGCGTGTTGATGTCGATGGGCTCGGAGTCCAGGGCCCGGCCGCCGAGCGTCGCACCCGGCCGAGACGGGTGGTAGTCCGGATAGCGGGGGCAGGCCACGAACCGGTGGGCGCTGCTGCGCTCGACGAAACTCGCCATCTCGGGCGCGGTGCTGATGAACACCTCGGTCATGTGGCGGTAGCGGTCGCTGAAAATGCCGTCCAGGTAGGCGGCCGCGTCGCCCGGCGTGTCGCTGTCCTGGAGATGGTTGCCCGGCACCCAGACACGTCCGCCGGACAGCGCCGTGGTCCCGCCGAGCCACTCGCCGCGCTCAACCAGCAGGACGTCTGCGCCCTCGGCCGCCGCGGCCAGCGCGGCGGTGAGCCCGGCCGCGCCACTTCCGGCCACGACCACGCCGGCTTGGAGTTGCAGCACTGCCTCCGGCGGCATCATGGCGCCCATCCCGCGGCCGCGAGCGTCGCGAGGTCGGCCGGCAGCCGGGGTTCCGGATCAGCGCCGTCGACCAGTTCGTACACGGTGGGGCCATCGAAGCCGAGTCCGGCGAGGGCCTGGGCGAACCCGGTGAAGTCGACCTCGCCGCGGCCGGGCGAGGTGTGCGCCCACGTGATGCGCCAGGTGTCGCTGATATGCGCGAGGGCGAGGTACTCCCCGACCTGCCGCACCCCCTCGGCGGGATCCTCGATCGCCAGCGCGTTGGCCACGTCATAGGTGATGCGCAGCCGCGGCGAGCGCCAGCGTTCCGCGACCTCGACCAGATCGCGGGCCCGGCCGAGGTATCCGTAGGGGCTGTTCTCCAGGGCGATCGTGATTCCGAGGTCTTCGGCCCGGGCCAGCAGCCGTCCGAGTCCGGAGTCGAGGACCGCCCGCGCGGCCTCGGCGGGGGCCGGCGCCAGGGCGTGCTGGCGGCCCGGGATCACGACGACGAAGGACGCGCCGAGATCGGCGGCCAGCTCGATGTTGGCGATGAGCTGACGTTCGCTGATCTCGCGGATCTCCGGGTTGGTGCTGATCAGGTTGATGTCCGCGAAGCTCGGGTTGACCGACACGACCCGCATCTGCAGGGTGCTGAGCGTCCGCGCGAGTTCCCGGCGCTCGTAGGGCCCGAAGGCCGGGGCGAACAGATGTGGCGGAGCGGTGGTCAGCTCCAGCGAGCCGAACCCTTGCCGGGCGAGTGCCCGCAGCGCATCCGGCAGCGGGGCCAGGTGCAGCCAGCCGAAACTGCACCCGGACAACGGCAGTGCCTGCTCGCGCCCTGGCGGCGCCCTCACCCGCCCTCCCGCAGGTTGAGAACGATGATGCGCGGGTCGGTCATGTCCTGGATCGCATACCGCGGTCCCTCCAGGCCGTAACCGCTGTTCTTGACCCCGCCGTAGGGCATCGCGTCGGCGTGATAACTGGACGTGTCGTTGATCATCACGCCGCCGACGCGCAGCCGGCGTGCGGCGTGGAAGGCCGTCTCCAGGTCGCGGGTGAACACCCCCGCCTGCAGGCCGTACTCGCCCGCGTTGATCACGTCGATGGCCTCGCCGAGCCCGCCGACCGCAACCAGCGCGACGGCCGGGGCGAAGATCTCCTCCGTCATGATCCGGCTGTCCGGCGGCGGGTCACGCAGCAGCGTGGGGATAAGCACCGGCCCGTCGCGTTCACCTCCCGTCACCGCGGTGGCGCCGCGCTCGACCGCCTCTGTGATCCAGCCCTGCGCGCGCTCCGCCTCGGCCGGGGCGATCAGGGGGCCGACCTGCACACCCGGAGCCCGGGGATCGCCGACGCGCAGCGCGGCCACCCGTTTCGCCAGCAGGCCGGTGAGCTCGTCGATGACCGAGGCATGCGCGAGGAGCCGCTGCACGCTGGTGCACACCTGCCCCGCCTTGCGGTAGCCGGCCCGGGTGACCAGGTCGGCGACGAGCTCCAGGTCCGCGTCGGCGGCCACGATGGAGGCACTGTTGGAGCCGAGCTCCAGATGCGACTTGGCGATGCCGGAGTTCTGCTTGATCGTCAGCCCCACCGCCGCCGAGCCGGTGAAGGTGAAGAAGCGGACCCGCCGGTCGGCCACCAGCGCGGCGCCGGTCGTCTCGCCGGGCCCGCAGGTCACCTGCAGGAAGCCGGGGGGCAGTCCCGCGTCGAGCAGGATCGCGGCCAGCGCGACCGAGCACAGCGGGGTCTGCTCGGCGGGCTTGAGCACGACCGCGTTGCCGGCCGCGATCGCCGGGGCGACCTTGTGGATGACCGTGTTCAGCGGGGCGTTGAACGGGGTGATCGCCGCCACCACGCCGACCGGCACGCGGATGGTGAAGGCCAGGCGGCCCTCGCTGCCGGGGGTGGCCGCCACCGGGATCTCCTCCCCGGCGATCCGGACCGACTCCTGCGCCGACAGCCGCATCGTCGTGACCGCGCGGGTCACCTCGGTGGCCGCGTCACCGGGCGTGAACCCGGTCTCGGCGACGTAGAGGTCGCAGATCTCGGCCCGGTGCTCCTCGATCAGCCGGGACGCCTCACTGAGGATGTCATGACGCCGGGTCGGCGGCATCGGGCGCAGCGCGGCCGCGGCTGCGGCCGCCACCGCCTCGTCGACGTCGCGGGGCCGGGCCTGCTGGACGGCGGCGAACGGCTGCCGCGTGTACTTGTCGATCACGGCGAGCTCGATCCCGCTGGTGCGCCACTGCCCGTCGATGAGAAGACCCGTGGCCCCGTTCAGCAGTCCGGCCATGTGCACACCATCTCCCTCTTGACGCGTGCATCACGCTGCCATACGGTCGCGAATTATGCAATGGCTTGCTTAATGCGCAAACAGGAAGGCCGGCATGAAGGGCGCCGAGATCATCACCGAGTACCTCATCCGCGAGGGCGTGCCCTACGTGGTGGGGTTGTGCGGGCATGGCGACCTGGGCCTGCTGGACGCGCTGTACGACCGGCGTGAGGAGATCCGCACCCTGTCGGTCCACCACGAGTCGGCGGCGGGCTTCATCGCCGACGCCTACTACCGGGTCCGGCACGAGCCGCTGGCCACGTTCACCTCCGTCGGGCCCGGCTCGGCGAACCTTCCCGTCGCCCTCGGGTCGGCATTCATGGATTCCTCGGCGTTCCTGGCCATCACCGGGAACGTGCCGACGACACAGTTCAACCGCGGCCCCTTTCAGGAGACGGGCCGGTACTACCAGGCCGACACCCCGGGCGTGCTGCGGCCCTACGTCAAGCGCAGCTTCCAGGCGACACGCGCTGACCAGCTGCCGCTCATGCTCCGCCAGGCCTTCGCCACCATGCTCGGCGGCCGGCCCGGGCCGGTACACCTGGACGTGCCGCTTGACGTGTTCGTCGAGACCTCCGCGCAGGAGGTACCGGACCCCGGTCAGTGGCGCCACGGCATCTCGCGCCGGTCGGCCGCGGCGGCCGGCGACGTCGCCGCCATCCTCGACCAGCTGCTCGCGGCCGAGCGGCCGCTGATCGTGGCCGGCTACGGCGTGCAGAACGCCGAGGCGGGCGAGGAGCTCGCCGAGTTCGCCGCGACCGCCGGGATCCCGGTGGCCACGTCTCCGCTCGGGAAGAGCGGAGGGCCGGCCCGTTCGGCTCTATACCTGGGTGCGACCGGCCGCAATGGCACCTTCCAGGCCAACCGCGCGGCCCGCAGCGCCGACGTGATCCTGGCCCTCGGCACCCGCTTCGACGACCGGTCGACCAGCTCCTGGCTGCCGGGGTACACGTACTCGATCCCGCCGACCCGGCTGATCCAGGTCGACGTCGACCCGGCCGAGCTGGGCCGAAACTATCCGGTCGCCCTAGGGGTGGCGGCCAACCCTAAGGACGTCCTCAGCCAGCTGAGCGCGGCCATCCGGCAGCGCGGTCCCATCCAGGAAGGGGTCATCCCGGGGACCGAGCGGACACACCGGTGGCTGGCCGACATCGCGACGTGGACCCGGGAGTGGGAGCGGCTCACCGGCCCCAACCGGTCATCGGACGCCACGCCGCTGCGGCCCGAGCGGGTGCTCGCCGACCTGCGCGCGGTGCTGCCCGCCGACGGCATCCTGCTCAGCGACGTCGGCGCCCACCACAACTGGATCGTGCAGGAGTGGCAGCCGGGCGGTCCCGGCACGCTGCTGCAGAGCTGGGGCTTCGCGTCCATGTGCTTCGGGATGGCCGGGGTGCTCGGCGCCCGGCTGGCGGCCCCGGACAAGCCCGTGGTCGCGGTGGTCGGCGACGGCGGCTTCCTCATGCTGCCCAGCGTCGTCGCCACCGCGGTCGAATACGGCCTCCCCGCCGTGTGGCTGGTCTGGAACAACGGGGGTTACATCTCCATCCGGGATCAGCAGCGCGGATACTTCGGCGCCGGGCGCGAGCTGGCGACGAGCTTCCGCCTCGCCGCCACCGGCGAGTCCTACACCGCGGACTACGCGGCGATGGCCCGGTCGATGGGGGCCCAGGGCCTCCAGGTCGAGACGCCGGGCGACCTTGGTCCGGCACTGAAGACCGCGCTCGACTCGGGGCTACCGACCGTGATCGACGTGCCGGTCGAGGCGGATGCGGGCCAGCCCTCCGCCGCCACCTGGCAGCTGCCGCCGCTGCCCCACCCAGAACCCACCTTCGGCTGGCCAGACCCCGACTAGCCAGCTGCGACCCCGAACGGAAAAAGGAGTCGACGATGACCCGCCCGCAGGATCCCTTGCCGGAAGCCTCGCTGCGTCCGGCCATGACCGACCGCAACCGGTGGAACTGGCTGCTGCTGATCCCCATCGTGCTGCCGCTGCTCACGTTCGTCTACAACCGCGAGACCCCGCGGCTCTTCGGGTTCCCGTTCTTCTTCTGGTTCCAGCTGTTCTTCACGCTGCTCGCGGCCGGGACTACCACCGTCGTCTACCTGCTGACCAGACCGAGGAGCTGACATGCACGTACGCGGCACCGAACTCATCATCGTCATCGTCTTGTTCGTGCTCGTCAGCGGCATGGGCTTCGTGGCCAGCCGGTGGCGCCGGGCAGCAGTTGCGGACTCGCTGGAGGAATGGGCGCTGGCCGGCCGGGGCTTCCGCAGCTGGCTCAGCTGGTTCGTGGTCGGCGGCGATCTGTACACCGCCTACACCTACGTCGCGGTGCCGGCCCTGCTCTTCGGGTCGGGGGCCATCGGCTTCTACGCCCTGCCCTACGTGGCCATGGAATACCCCATCGTCTTCCTGATCATGATCCGCCTCTGGTCGGTCTCGAAGACGCATGGCTATGTCACGGCGGCGGACTTCGTCCGGGCCCGGTTCGGCTCGCCGACGCTCGCGCTGACGGTCGCCGTCACCGGCATCGTCGCCACGATGCCCTACATCGCCCTCAACCTGCTCGGCCTGCAGGCGGTGCTCACCACCATCGGCATCGACGGGCACTGGCCGCTGATCATCGCGTTCGTCGTGCTCGCGGCGTTCACCTACAAGTCGGGAGTGCGCGCGCCCGCGCTGATCTCGATCGTGAAGGACACCCTCGTCTACCTCGTGGTCGCGGTCGCCATCGTCTACATCCCCTACAAGCTGGGCGGCTGGACCCACATCTTCAATTCCTACAACGCGCACTTCAAGGCCTCGCCCACGCACACGGGGGCGCTGCTCACCTCCGCCAATCAGCTCCAGTACGTGACGCTGGCGCTCGGCTCGGCCTTCGCGATCTTCCTGTACCCCCACTCGGTCACCGGCATCCTCACGACCAAGAACCGCGCCGTCGTCAAGCGGACGCTGGCCGCCCTGCCCATCTACAGCTTCGTCCTCGGCCTCATCGCGCTGTTCGGGGTCATGGCCATCGCGGGCAAGATCACGCCGTTGACCGGCGCCAACGGGAAGCCGGATACGAACACCGTCGTACCCAGCCTGTTCGAGCACATCTTCCCGCACTGGTTCACCGGCCTGGCCTTCGCGATGATCGTCATCGGCGCGCTGGTCCCGGCCGCCTTCATGTCCATCGCCGCCGCCAACCTGTTCACCCGCAACATCTACAAGGAGTACCTGCGGCGGGGTGCCTCAGAACGCGAGGAGGCGCAGGTCAGCAAGATCGTCTCGCTGGTCGTGAAGGGCGGTGCGCTGCTGTTCATCCTGCTCATCCAGCCCCAGTTCTCCATCGACCTGCAACTGCTCGGCGGAGCGATCATCCTGCAGACGCTGCCCTCGGTCATGGTCGGCCTTTATACCCGGTGGCTGCACCGCGGCGCCCTCATCGCGGGCTGGGCGGCCGGCCTGATCGCCAGCGTCTGGACCTTCTACCTGACCGCGAACGTGGCGCTCAAGGAGCCCCACTGGGGCGGCACCGCGTTCCTGCTCAGCCATCTCGGGCTGCACACCAAGGTCGGCATCTACATCGGCTTCGTCGGTGTCGTGATCAACCTCGTCGTCGCCTTCGCCGGCACCGCCTTGCTCAAGGCGTTCAAGACGAGGGAAGGCGTCGACCAGACCGCTGCGCCCGACTACTTCACCGACGTCGCCGACGTGCCGGTGCCCGCGCCCGCGCTCGCCGCGGGAAACTGACCGATCCATGTGGGACGTCGTGGTCATCGGCGGCGGCAACGCCGGGCTCGTGGCGGCGATCGCGGCCCGGCAACACGCCCGGCGGGTCCTGATCCTGGAACGCGCCGCGGCCGCCATGCGCGGCGGCAACACGCGGCATACCCGCAACATCCGCTGCGTGCACGGCCAGGCGGATGCCTTCAACACCGGGCCCTACCTCTTCGATGAGCTCTGGCGGGACCTGTGCGGCATCGGCACCGGACCGAGCAACGAGGAGCTCGCGGAGCTGACGGTGCGGGAGTCGGAGAGCATCCCCGGCTGGATGAGCGACCACGGGATCAGATGGCAGCCGCCGCTGGCGGGCACACTGCATCTCGGCCGGACCAACCGCTTCTTCCTCGGCGGCGGGAAGGCCCTGGTCAACGCCTACCACCGGACCGCCGCGCGGCTGGGGATCACGACCTGCTACGCCACCGCGGTGGAGGACCTCGTCATGGACGGCGACCGGTGCACCGGCCTGGTCACCGGGGGCGGCACGATCCGCGCCCGGGCGGTGGTGTGCGCAAGCGGCGGCTTCGAGGCCGACATCGAATGGCTGCGCCGGTACTGGGGCGACGCGGCGGACAATTACATCATCCGGGGATCGCGGGATAACGATGGCCGGGTGCTGGCCGCGCTGTACGCCTGCGGAGCCGGCCACGCGGGCGAGGAACGGGGCTTCCACGCGGTCGCCGTCGACGCGCGTTCCCCCCGTTTCGACGGCGGCATCGCCACCCGGCTGGACTCAATCCCCTTCGGGATCGTCGTCAACTCCGCCGGGCGGCGGTTCTACGACGAAGGCGAGGAGATCTGGCCGAAGCGCTATGCCATCTGGGGCCGCAACATCGCCGAGCAGCCCGGTCAGATCGCCTACTCGATCTGGGACGCCAAAGTCCGGCGCCTGTTCCTGCCGCCCATGTACGGTCCGGCGCAGGCCGACTCCATCGAGGAACTCGCCCGGACGCTGGGCCTCGATGACCGGACGGTCGCCGGCACGGTCACCGAATTCAACGCGGCGGTCAGGCCCGGCGGCACCTTCGACCCGGCCGGCCTGGACGACTGCGCCACCGAGGGTCTCCGCCCACCCAAGAGCCACTGGGCGCAGCCGATCGACACTCCGCCCTACTACGGAATAGCCATGCGCCCGGGAATCACGTTCACCTACATGGGGGCCGCGGTCACCAGGCAGGCGCGTGTCCTGCGCGCCGATGGCACGACGTTCGCTAACGTGTTCGCCGCCGGCGAGATCATGTCGGGCAACATCTTGTCCACCGGGTACCTCGCGGGCTTCGGGCTCACCATCGGCAGTGTCTGGGGCCGTATCGCGGGAGAGGAGGCGGCCCGCCATGGGCACGATGGATGAGCTTTTCGCGGAGGCCGAACGGCAGCTAAACATCTGCAACGCCTGCCGTTACTGCGAAGGATATTGCGCCGTCTTCCCGGCGCTGGAGCGCCGGACCGTGCTGGAGACCGGCGACATCACCCATCTCGCGAATCTGTGTCACGACTGCCGCGCTTGTTACTACGCCTGCATGTACGCACCCCCGCACGAGTTCGCGCTCAATCCGCCGGAGATCCTCGCCGAGGCGCGCCTGGCCACCTACGAGGCCTATCTGCGCCCCCGGCACCTGCCGGCCTGGCTCCGCGGCCCTTATGCACGGGCTGGCCGGAGTGAACTGGGAGGCCGGAGTGCACTGGTGACGGCGGCCATCGCAGTGGCGGCGGCGCTGCTTGTGCTCATCGTGCTCACCGAGGGGATCGACGCCCTGGTGGGCCACGGCGGCCCCTATCAGCTCATTTCCTATCCGGCCCTGCTCGTGACGGTGCTGCTGCCCTGCGCCTGGAGTGTTACCGTCATGCTCCGCGCCACGGCGCGGTACTGGCATGACACGCACGGGCGGCTGCGGGATCTCGCCGACTGGTCCGCGCTAAGCAAAGCGCTGCTCGACGCCGCCCGGCTCAGGTATCTGCGCGGTGGCGGTGCCGACTGCTACTACCCGGGCGAAAATCCCTCGCCCGTCCGCCGCCGGCTCCACGCCGCGGTCTTCTACGGCTTCGGGGCATGCTTCGCCGCCACCCTGTCGGCCGCCTGGATGCAGGACGTCCTCGGCGTCGCCCCGCCGTATCCGCTGCTGTCGGCGCCTGTCATTCTCGGCACAGCGGGCGGGCTCGGCATGATTATCGGCTGCGCCGGCCTCACGGTGCTCAAGCGGCGCAGCGACCCGGCGCCGGGTGTCGGGGATTTCGGCCTGCTCTTCGGGCTCGGCCTGCTGGCCCTGACCGGCATGCTCACCCTGCTACTCCGCGCCACCCCTGCGTACGGGCTGATACTGGTCGCCCATCTCACCACGATCGTGATCTGTTTCGGCATCGCCCCCTACACCAAGTTCGTGCATGTCGCCTACCGCTTCCTCGCCATCGTGGCGGACAACCTCGAGCAGGCCCGGACCGAATGATCGAGCTCGCCGACCGGTACGGAGACGATCCATCCGGCACGCGCGAGGTAACGGAGCACCGAGTGCTCATAAGACAGCTCCTGCAGGGCCGCCCTGGCGTGATAGCGCCGCAGGACAAGACGCCTCCCGTCCGGCATCTCCAGCAGCCAGCTCCCGTTCTGGGCAGGGACGTCCTTGAGCGCGGTGATCCTGTCTGGCTGCAGGCCCAGCACCCCAAGGACGCGGGCGGGCACGCTGGTCAGCACAGCGGCCAATCTACCGCTGGACCGCCGGCTCGGTCCCGGCCGACGCGGTGAGCACGGCGTCGCCGGTGAACCACAGCAGCGTGTGCGTTTAGTCCTGTCACTTCGACGCGGCCGCGCGGCCCGGGGTTCCGGCAGCGCCTGCCGGCGATCGGCGCGTACTTGTGGCACGGGCAGTTCATGTCCCGGAACCGGACCGCCAGGCCATGGCCGGGCTGATCCGCTGGGCCCCGGGCCGCTTGTCGCCGTCGCGCTCGGTCTGGTGGTCTTCGGCGTCTATTCCGGCTGCGAGGCGCGCTGGCGCCAGGTCGAGCCCGGATAGCGCAGCTAGTGTCTGCGGCCGTCGGTAAGCGGCCTAAGCGCCGGAAGACCCGGCCGCCGTCTTCGCGGGGACGCAGATCGTGATCGAAGCAGGATGGACCTTGATCCGCACCTTCTTGACGGCGGGGCGCGCACCGCCGTCAAGCTCGTAGGGATACCGCCGATCGAACCGGATCCGGAACCGCTTACCCCGCGTGACCTCGACGAACGGTGACTTCTCGGCCTGGCCCAGCGCGACCCGGCCCAGCGTCCGGGCCCACTCGGCCGGATTCTTGGCAGAGATCACACCGAGATCGAGGAGTCCGTCGTCCGGCTCCGCCGCGCTGAAGGCCTCCACCCCACCGAGAACCTTGCCTACGTTCCCCGCAAGGACGCACGAGATCCGGCCCTTGAAGAAGCGCTTGCCGTCCACCTCGATGGTCGCCTTCACCCGGCGCGCGCTGAGGTTCCTGGCCCCGGTGTAGACATACGCTGCTCGGCCAAGGCGGTCCTTCATCCCTCCATCGGCTTCCTTGATCATGCGAGCGTCGAACCCTGCACCAGCCATCACCGCAAAGTGCTCGCCGTTTACCGATCCGGTGTCCAGCGGACGACGCTCCCCGTACAGCCCGACTTGCACCGCCTCGGTGAGGTCGGCAGGGACCTGCAGGTTCGTCGCCAGGAGATTCGCTGTGCCGGCCGGAAGAATCGCAAGGACAGCCTCCGTCCCGGCCACGGCGTCGATACAGCGCTGAACCGTCCCGTCGCCTCCCCAGACGAAAATCACCTCAGCACCTCGCGCCAGCGCGCGGCTAGCGTACTTGGGTGCTTTGCGGCTTTTCGTCACCTCGTACCAGAGCGGATCGTCAAAGCCCTCCCGCGCGAGCACCTCCCGAAGCTCGCGCAAACCGCCGCCAAAGCTCTTACTGGTGTGCGCCACAACCGCGATCATCGGCATGCCATGACCTCCGTGTTCCCGGCGGCTACCAGCCGGCTGCTCGCGGGAAGCAGATTACCCGCCGGCACGGCGGTAGATCTACAGCGGACTAGCCATCGGCCACGGTGGCCGACCTGAAGGTCACCGGCTCGCGCCGGGCACCGGGTGGTCAGCGCTTGAGGGCGTCTTTGATCTTCGTACCGACACTCACGGGTGGCTGCCGTTTGTGAGTTGCCCTGCGGGGGCAGGCGCATCGGGGGCGGGCGTGCCGGTCACCGATTCTGGTGGTTCGACGACAGCAGGCCGGCCAGCGAACTGGTGCCCGAACAGGCGTAGCCCGCTCCGGCGGTGGTCGCCGGCACCGCCGGAGCGGATCGCTGCGGGGCGCGCCGTTCCCCCAGCGTGCTCGCGGTGTATGCGCGGGCGTTGTCGCGCTGGCCGATCAGGTCATCGCGATCCTGGCTGACAGCGGCCCGTGCCGCGGCTGCCTTCGTCGCGGCTGCCTTCGTCGCGGGGCCCGGCCATAACGGGCTCAACCACGGCGATGTGACATCGGTGTTGCCCTGGGCGGCAGCGGGTTTTAAGTCATGGTTTCGGGGTTGGGCGTGCCAGGATGTGGTATGGCGGTCTCGGCGGATGTTACGGAAGCGCTGGCGGCGAAGTTCGCGGTGATGCTGCCGCATCTGGATGAGCGGCAGCGG
>WNGP01000670.1_pt1 | contig 40411 bp, 35 predicted proteins | sample 5407671 | NCBI WGS metagenome assembly WNGP01 (sample SAMN13153381, study PRJNA577476) | soil metagenome | isolation source: 40 cm soil or saprolite under Garry oak tree replicate 2 | place: USA:California | collected 2016-06-15 | reverse complement strand
ATACCTCGAAAGCGAGCTTCCTTGACCGTGACCCGTTGCTAGTATGTGTCAGATCAGACAACACCGAACACACCTTTAGCGGGAAACGGGTCAAGCGTGGCCTGTATCGTGCATCGGACAATCGGTACATTAACGCCGACCTGAACGGCGCGTACAACATAGTACGTAAAGTAGCACCTGATGTCTTTATGGCAGAGGGTGTAGAGGATGGTGGGGTGGTAACCCCCTACGTAGTCCATCCTGCAAGGATCACCCTTGCGAAACCAAGAAAGATAGCGGCATCATAAAACGCTAGATTTTTTGGAACTATTATTTCATCGTATCCAGGATACGCAGATTCACAGGCAGCCCCTCCATCTGCATAATCTTCAGCGCATTGGTCGTGGGGCATGGCCCCTCACGCAGTATATAATCAAAGACCATGCGTCCATCGATTACATCTTCCCGGAAGTGGTAGTTCCTAATCGCGGGCAGCGCATCCGCCAGCTTCACCAGCTCTAAATCGTGCGTCGAAACAACACCCAGGCAGTTTCTTCCAACCAGGGCCGAGATATAGGATTCACCACCAATCAGCCGCTCGCGGTTATTGGTGCCCTTGAAAATCTCGTCGATGAGAAAGAAAAGTGGCATACTTTTCTCTTTTTCACCCAACTCAAGGGTCGTCAATAGCGCTTTCAAACGCTTGACCTCCGCGTAGAAGTACGAGTAGCCATCGGTCACCGAGTCGCTGATCTTGATGCAGGTAAACAAGCGAAACAGCGATGTATGAAACGCGCTGGCATTGACCGGGCCACCCGCGTAAGCCAGGCAAAGATTGATGCCCAGCGTGCGTAAAAACGTACTTTTGCCCGACATGTTGGAGCCGGTGATGATAGCGATTTCCCCTACTTTGGGCATAGCGAAATCATTCACCACCTTCTGCTCCATTATAATGAGTGGGTGTCCCAATCCAGTAGCCTGAAAGACGGGCCGATCATCCTGCTTTTCACTGGCTACCACTTCCGCCAGGACATACTCCGGGTTGAGATAGGCAAAGGTCGCCAGCGAGTTCAACGCTTCCAGCTCGAACCAGATGTCCAGCCATACCGGCAGCCGTGCTGCGATCCGCGCTTTGTACTGGTGAAAACGATGCGCGATGTAGAAATCCCAGGGTACCAGCGCGTTCACGACCAGCCAGAGCAACACGTTCTTTTGCAGAGTCGCTGCCGAAGCGATACGGGCGATCCTATGCAAAAGTGTCGATGGTCTCTGCTCCTGCTGCATGAAGAATGGCAGGCATAGCTCTTTCAAATGCCGATTTTTGCCATAGCGGTAGGTCTCCAGGTACTCAAAGATGGTACTCAGTTGGCCGAAGGCATCGCTCAGATAATGCGCATCATCAAAAAGGTCGCCGCGCTGCTTTCTGGTGACGAAGAGAAAAATGCCAATGAGCAGAACCCCCAGTATCCAGTATTGAGGAAACGGTGTAAAGAGATTCAGCGCTAGCAGGATAAGTGTCCCGGTGGATAACGCCAGCGAGAGCAGCATCAACGGCGGCAGAGAGGGAGATGCGCGGCGCTCATCCAGCCAGTTCAGCAGCTTTTTCCCCTCCCATTGCTGCTCCTGGTTATGCGCCGCGAGTATGCTTTTCATGAGCAGTTTGTCACGAAAAATCGGCAGAGGAGCCAGTTCGCGCACCAGCGCCTGCCTTTTTTGGATGATGTCCAGACCTGGTGTGGTGGACAATAGCCAATCGTGCAAGCGTTGGGTGCCATCGTATGAAATGGCTGTATTGAGCAACTGGTGGAGCGAGCGCTTGCCCGAAATGTCGAGATCGATTTCAAAGGGATGCTCCATGAGCGCTTCACTGAAACGCACGGCGGGTATTCTGGCCCAATCGAGCTGAATACGTGCCACCTGGGTTGCATTGATGTGCATCAAGATGTTGTGGCGGGTGATGCTGCGGGTGACCTGGCGATGAAAGTAAACCATAATACTAAACAAGGTGAGCGTAATGACAACTCCTACCAGGAAGAGCCACCAACCCACCAGAAAAAAGGCCAGGATACTGAGTAATGCGCCTCCAAAAAAGATGCCCACCCGCACCCATCCATAGCGATTGCTACGGCTGTCTAATATGTTGAGGCGGCGTTGTAATCGCTGGATTTGTCGTTCAATCGCCTCTAAACGCGCCTGTTTCTCGTTCAATTCACTCAATTGGTTTTCTTCTTTGCATTGCTTTCTCCCGCCGCGCTAACTCCTCGAGATACTCCGCCATCACCGCCTTATGTTCAGGGGAACGCAGGCAATCTTCCACAGAATAGAGGAAGTCTGTGAGCAGGGTTTCGGGGTCCTGGTCAAAAGCCCGGTCGATCTGGCGTTTTGTATGCTTCAATGCTGTAAAGGGAATCTCCAATAGCTCACGCGCCATTGCCAGCGCGTGTTCTTCCAACTGGCCGGGTTCGCATATCTCGTCGATCAATCCCAAGGCCATCCCTTCCTGGGCCGAAAAACGGCGACCGAGGAAGCAGAGTCGTTTGGCGGGGCCTGCGCCGATGATCCTGGCGAGGCGCATTGGTCCAAGCGCGGCCACCAGCCCCTCCTTTACCGCGGGAATGCTGAGAATGGCATCCGTCGTAGCGATGCGCAGGTCGCAAGCCAGCGCGACTTGCAGTCCACCGCCCAGGCAGTAGCCCTGGATAGCGGCAATCGTGATGGCATCCAGGGCTGCCAGGGTGCTTACACCCTTTTCCCACGTGGCAAACCACTCGCGGGTCAGATGGCCTTTCGCCAACTCTTTGGTATCGAGTCCACTGCAAAAGGAGCGACCCTCACCGCTGACAATCACCACGTGTGTCTCGCTACTCTGGGCCAGATGGCTGGTAATTGTCACAAGGTCCTGCACCCACGCCCAGTTTGCGGCATTGAGCGCATCTGGACGGTTGAGACGCAGGCGCGCCAGGTGTCCCTCCAATTCGCAGCGCATTGTCTCAAGCTCAAGTGGTGCCATGGGAAATCTCCTCCAGTGCTCTGTGGGCCATCTCCATCCCTACGGGGTAATTGCAATCACGCGCAGCGGGCTGCCGGAACCTTGCACAACCTTGAGGGGCGCGGCAATCACAATAGCCCCTGTTGGCGGCAGCAATTCCAGGTTCACCAGGCTGGTGATGCCGAACTTACCCGCGCCGTGCATGAAGGTGTGGCTTGGGAACGGGGGATCGAAGCCGCCAGCCAGCCCTGCATCCGTGCCAACAGTTTCTACTCCCACACCGAGGATTTCGCGTTCTTTTGCCAGGAATGCCGAGCACGTTGGATGAAATCCGGGAGAGTGAGAGCCGTCTGCCTGTAGGCCCAGAAATTCCTCGCGTCCCGTGCGCTTGCTCCAGCCAGTGCGCACCAATAGCCACGCGCCTGCCGGCAGGCGTCCATGCTCGCTTTCCCATTGCTCAACACGCTCAATGGTGAGCAGGAAATCGGGATTCCGTTCCACGTCGGCTGTTACGTCGATGACACAGGCCGGGCCAATGAATTTGCGGGGCAGGATGGTATCGGTTGCGTTGTTGGGCAGGTCTTTACCTGTGACCCAGTGAATGGGCGCGTCGAAGTGCGTCCCGGTATGCTCTCCCATCGTGATGATATTCCAGTACCAGGCGGGGCCGCGCTGGTCATAGTGTGATATTTCGGTGAGAGTGACGCCCGGTGATGGTGCAAACATCGGTGGGAGATCGATAACCACCGTATCCGGCCCCAGTGGAGTAGTCAGGTCAACCACTTTTAAGCTGCCAGAATTCAGTTCCTCGAGCAATTGCGACAAAACGCTGGTCATGTCCATTCCCTTTCTAAAGGTCTAAAGCGGACTTATGTTTTTGCATCGCTTCCAGGCTACGCTTGAACTGGAAGCGGTTCTCAAGCAGAGGCAGGTCCATGTGAAATGTCTTTGGCCCGATGGCTTCGACTTTGGAGATAATGGTGGTCAGGGTATTGCTCGCCAGCGCCTCGTGCACGCTCCGGGCGAGGCTATCGGGTGTGTTGGCCTCCATGACTGAGGGGGCGCCAGATGCCCTGGCGATGCCTGCAAGGTCGGTGCCGGTGGAGGTTGCGGTAGGAAAACCTCCCACAGAAAGCAGGCTTTCGTTATCGAAGACGATGTGCAGCAGGTTGCCCGGTCTGTAGCGGGCCATTGTGCTGAGCGTCCCCAGGTTCATGAGCAATGAGCCATCGCCATCGATTACGATCACCTTGTGCTGCGGCATCGCCAGCGCGATGCCCAGACCCATCGACGAGGCGAGACCCATGGCGTGTTCGAGATAAAAGAAGTTGGGGCGATGGCCTAGCGTATATAGCTCGGCGGCAACGGCGCCCATGATGGTGACGACGATACGCTTTTCCAGCTCAGGATAAATAGCTTGCAAAGCATCGACTCTTAGCATGCTTAGTCCTCCCACATCAGTTCGCGTGACAGCAAGACCGCCACCGGGTGCAGCGAGGCGTTGGCAAGCGTTTGCGCATCTTTGAGACGCCTGTGGATGTCACCCGCGTTGTTCAAGTGCCAGATTGGAATGTTCATGGCGCGCAGGATGGGCTCCGTGACCATACCTCCCTGAGTCTGCCAGGGGTCTTTTTCGCCAAAGTGCCCGCGATAGCTTATCAACATCAATAAGGGGATTTTGTAGAGCAATGCCAGCGAGACGATGGCATTTATGGAGGCAAGGAAGCCATGATTTTGCATCAACAAGGCGGAGTTGACCCCTGCCAGGTGCGCCCCTGCCGAAATGCCGATGCCCTCCTCCTCCTTTGCGAGACGCACCAGCGTCATATCCGGGTCTTCATCGGCCATGCGGATCAGGTGGACCAGCCACGTTTCGGGAAGAGCAGACATGATCTTGACATCGCACGCTTTGAGCGCATCGTAAATCAGCCTGGAATTAGTGACAGAGACAGGCATACTATCCTCCAATCTTTTGTTTAGGATATGCGAAAAAGACCAGGAAGCAGGGCAGAATCGCCTTCGTCATCGATTGTATAACCGATGGGTAGCCTGGAACTATTATACACGAGTGTTTTTTGCCCCGCAATGTTCGTTCTCTTTGAAAAATGCTGGCTGCTTGTAGTTCGGGGTTCTTCATAACATCCACTTCATCACTATTTAACATGCTTCAGGTATACTTTACATAGGAGCGGAGGTGAAGCACTGCGGCAGCAAGCTGATTCTCTTTATTGCTCTTGATTGAGACGATTTCGCCTGTTTCCACGTGTAATTATTGTTGCAGTAGAGATATGCATGGTGATTCATATCATCTTCATGCCAATTGCGCATGTGCAACATGGCTGTTCGGAATGTTCTGCAAGCTATACGTAAGGTCAATGTAAAGAATGAAGGCAAGAAAAACAATGGAGGAACGTAGCATACGTTGTATACTCTTCGATCTAGGTAGCACCTTGTGGACGCACAATGATCAGGCGCTCATGCTTGCCGCTGAGAAAGTCTCCAATCGGCTGGCTGTAACAACACTTCTTCATCATGTTGGCTTCGATATATTCCCAGATATGGACATGGATGAGTTGGGTACGCTCCTGCGCAAAAGCGTTGAAAGGCGCATACGCGACAAAGTTCGCCAGCATCCCGCGTATGAACCTGACTTCACGCTTGCTGCAATGGAGGCTCTGCAACTGTTGGGCATTCCCGATGTAAATCGCAAGCTTGGAGAGGCCATATACGAAGCGCTGCGCGTGCGTACTCCAGACTCGCGCCGTCTCTTCGATGATACGCATTACACGTTAGCGGAACTCAAAGCGCGCGGCTACATCCTGGGTGTGGTGACAAACCGCCATTATGGTGGCGCGCCCTTTCATGAAGACCTTCAGACAATGGGCCTGCTCGACTACTTTGATCTGCGCCACATGGCGATATCAGCCGATCTGGGAATTCGCAAACCGCATCCCGCCATCTACATGTATGCCCTCAACGGCCTGCACGTCCCACCAGAAGAAGCTGCGATGGTAGGAGACTCACTCAAGGCCGACATCGCCGGTGCGAAACTGCTCGATATGCTGGCCATCTGGATGCCGAAAGCGTCCCTGCGCCAGGAGGCGCAAGCAGCACTGATGCCCACCTCATCTGCTGTTCTGCTTGGACAGAGAACGTCTAAGAGGGTAGAAAACCTGCCAGGCACTTCGTCTCCCCTATCTTCTCAGCGTGAAAAGAATGGTGCGCTGACGGATGACGCTCTTCTTGCCTACGTCCACCAGCGTGAAAGTAAAGCGCATCACCAGCTTGCGAGCGAGATTCGACCTGATGTGATCATTGAACATCTTCGCGACTTGCTCGAGATATTCTAAAGCTCTCAATCACAATATGAAGCAATGAACGCGGATTGGCTCCTGAAATCGGGGCACAATTCATTGCTGCTCACGATGAAAGATGCACTTCGCTGCGTCTCCACTGGAGAAACCAATCGTAGAGTTGCTGATTGGCATAGGTTTGCGTCCACGAGTCATGACCCGCCTCCGGGTAGACCGTGAAGAGCACCTGGCCCCCGCATTTTTTCAGCGCGTCCACCATCCTTTCCGTGCTCTCAATCGGCACGATGATATCTCTGGCTCCATGGAAGGTCCAGACTGGTACATGCTTGATGCGACACACTGCATTGGGATCGCCTCCTCCGCAGATGGGAGCGATAGCGGCAAAACGCTGGGGATTAGCGATTGCCATAGCCCACGTCCCGAATCCCCCCATACTCAACCCTGTCAGATAGATGCGCTCCGCATCGATGCGATACTCGCGCATGGCCTCGGCAAGCACTGTTGCAAGCGCATCGGTGTGCCAGCGACTCCCGCTTACACATTGGGGAGACAGGACAATGAATGGGAAATCAGGCTGATCCTGCAGGAGCTTTGGCAATCCCTGGCTTGCTACGAGTGCCGGATTATTGCCGCGTTCACCTGCCCCATGGAGAAAAAGGATGAACGGCCAGCGCTTTTCCGGCTGTGCATCATACGCTCTGGGCAGGTAGAGTAGATAGCGTGTATTGATGGTCCCGGAGGGGAATGTTGAAGAAAAGGTGTGTACCTGTTGTTCGCCAGGAGTAGACATGTCTTGCTCTTTCTATCTTTATTTACTACGAAGTCTTTCTTCCTATATCCACACAATTACGAGAAACTGGTTTATAGTAGTATTGGCAGTCGGCATACCATAACATAAAGGATCACAGCATGTCAAAAGAACCAGGATCGAGCGTTCAAAAAGTCCAGCAAACGCTGAAAACTCTGGGGTTTTCAGGTGAAGTGGTGGTGTTTCCAGATTCGACGCGCACCGCCAGCGAAGCGGCCCAGGCGGTGGGCTGCCAGGTAGGGCAAATCGTGAAATCGCTCATATTCAAGGGGGGAGAGACGCATAAACCGATACTCGTGGTCGCCAGCGGCGCAAATCGCGTGAACGAGCGGCGATTGGCTGAACTCGCCGGTGAGCGCATTGAAAAAGCGGATGCGGACTTTGTGCGCCAGCATACCGGTTTTGCTGTGGGCGGTGTGCCGCCTGTGGGTCACTTCGAACGCCTGGAAACATACATCGATGAAGACCTGCTGCAATATGAAGAAATCTGGGCCGCCGCGGGAAACCCGCACGCCGTCTTTCAGCTCACCCCGGCAGATTTGGAAAGCATGACAGGAGGCAGGGTCGTCTCCATCAAGTAGGACCTGCCTGGCTTATTTGCTACCCACCCGCAATCAACAAGCAGATCGCTCCCGGTCATAAATGAGGCGGCATCGCGTGCCAGGAAGTAGGCCGCTTCAGCGATTTCGCGCATCCTTCTTGTTTCTTCTTTCCGGCATTCAGATGAATGTTAGAGAATATTGAGAATTTTTCATCTATTTTTAGAGCCGGTTGATATTCTCCGGTTACGATGTATCTGGGCCAAAGATGACCCTGTGGCAGTGCGTCTTATTGGAAACGAACGCTCGTTGAGAAGGGATGTACAGCATGGTAGCATCACCAGATACTCTGCAACTGGTAAAGCAGGCGCAAGTAGGCAATACTGAGGCTTTCACGGCTCTGGTACAGAGCTATGAACCCGAAATCTATCGCTATCTGGTAGGCATGTTGGGAGATCGTGATGAAGCGCATGATTTCGTCCAGCAAGTATTTCTCAAAGCCTGGCTAAACCTGGCAACACTTCAAAGTGTAACGTGTTTTAGGACCTGGCTTTACACTATCGCCCGCAATTTAATTTTCGACCATTGGAGAAGAAGGAAAGGATATTGCCAGTCCCGGGAACATCTTGAAGTAGATAACCTCAGCATGAGAATACCGGGACCTGAAGAACAGGCAATGAAGATGGAGCTTATTCACCTGGCTTTAGGCGAGCTAGCTCCGAAATTACGTCAATGTTTACTGCTGAGGCTGGAAAGCGGTTTTTCACCTCGCGAAATAGCCGAGATGGTAGGAATCGGCGAGAGCAGTGTCGGCACCTATATCAGCACGGCGCGTAAACAGTTTTGCGCCATCTACGAGCGTCTGGAGAATGAGCAATGGATAGAAGTACGAGTTGATAGCTGATTAACTCGCTTGCTTCTATTGACAGTGCAAATTATATCTTTTATGCTCATATTGTATCTGTTCGTTGCTCAATCAAGAGGAACAGGAGAATATGCTATGTTCTGGTCAAACTACAGTCTCATACAAGAAATGACAAATGGGCGATGGTGGAAGCGTTTTGTCATTGATAGCTTATTGGCCATCATCGCTGTCATTGTGGTGACGCTCCTGGTTTTCGCTCTTCAACTGCACCCTCATATCGCCACTATCCTGCTTGTTGATCTCTTTATTGTGCTACTACTCACCCTCAAACGTGGACTCAGGACAGCCATTCTCGCCGCAGTTGCTGCCTGCCTCGCCTTTGACTTCTTCCTTGTGCAACCGATCTTTTCTTTGACGGTTACTCATATTGAAGACGCGGTAGAACTGCTCACATTTCTGCTTTTCGCCATCATACTGAGTTATGCATACTCACAACAGCAAAAACGAGTTGAGAAGGCAAGGCAACAAAAGTACGAAGAAAGCGTGCTGTATGAAGCGATGTTACGCAAACAGCACGAAGAAGTCAGCCGCCGGGACCGTGAAATGAGCGTCCTTTATGATGTAATGCAGGTCACAAGAGAGCAGAAAGACTTGAAATCTCAGCTCAGTCTAATTGCGCGAACCATAGAAGATACCTTTGCTTTCTGTGGCATACGTGGCTGCGCTTTTCTCTTGCCCAACCTGGATGGTAATTCCCCACTTTTGATGCTTCCATGCGGATGGCTAATGCGGAGCCGCATACATTGGAGGCGAGGCGTAAAGCGAAGCATCGCCAATAACAGGCTGGGCTTGATATTCTCCTCACCGTAGCGTATAGTACGTGCAGCAGAACTCATCATCTACTATCCACATCTCTTGAGGGCATTTTTCTTTTGTGTTCTGGACTCGTTTTGGGTTATTTCAGACATTCGTACGCACCCATGAGGAGGTGCGACCATGACCGACCGCGCAGGGCAGCAGTTAGGCAATTATCATCTCGTCCGTTTATTGGGACGAGGGAACTTCGCTGACGTTTATCTGGGGCAGCATATTCATCTCAACACGCAGGCTGCCATTAAAGTGCTTCGCGGGCAACTGGCAAGTCACGATATCGAAAGCTTCCTCACAGAGGGACGCACTATTGCCAGTTTGCGGCATCCGCATATCATCCAGGTGCTTGACCTTGGGGTAGAAGGTACAACCCCCTTTCTGGTCATGGAGTACGCTCCCGGTGGCAACCTGCGCCAGCGTTATGCCAGGGGAACGCAGGTTCCGCTCGATATCGTCGTCTCCTACGTCAAACAAATAGCTGAGGCGTTGCAGTATGCGCATCGCGAAAAGGTGATTCACCGCGATATCAAGCCGGAAAATATGCTGCTGGGGAGATACAACGAGATCTTGCTCAGCGACTTTGGCATTGCCACTCTAGCCCACAGTACTCTTTCCCAACACGCCCAGGACACGGCTGGCACCATCGACTACATGGCTCCTGAACAGATTCAGGCCTATCCAGGCCTTGCCAGCGATCAGTACGCCCTGGGAGTCGTGGTCTATGAATGGCTGAGTGGAGATCGTCCCTTTCAAGGAACCTCCACCGAGGTTGCCATCAAACATACCCTCGCTCTTCCCACACCTCTGCGAGAGAAGGTACCGACACTACCTTCAGAAGTTGAGCGCATCGTGTTGAAAGCCCTTTCCAAGCGTCCTGAACAGCGCTTTGCGAGTGTGCATGACTTTGCTATAGCTTTAGAAGGGGCCAGCCTGTCAAAATCATCTGCGCAAACACAGCAGATGCTGCCCTCAGACCCGCACGCTGCAATTGGAAACGCTCTGGCCGCATCGAAGGAACGGCTGTATAACCTGCCAGCGCAGGTGACTCCATTGATTGGGCGCGAGCAGGAAATGGCGAATGCGTGTATTCGCCTCCGGCAGCCTGAGGTACGCGTACTGACCCTCACAGGCACAGGTGGCATCGGCAAAACCCGCCTGGGCCTGGCGGTCGCGGACTGCCTGTTCGATGCTTTCGCCGATGGCGTCTGCTTTGTCGCGCTGGCTCCCGTGAGCGACCCCGCGCTGGTTGTTGCCACCATCGCCCAGGCGCTTGGTATCAAAGAAGCCAGAGAACAATCGCTGCTATATCTCTTGAAAGCCTTTCTACAAAGCAAGGAACTGCTGCTGCTGCTCGACAATTTCGAGCAGGTGGTGACGGCAGCGCCGGTGCTTTCAGAACTGCTGGCCGCCTGCCCGCACCTCAAAATACTGCTAACCAGTCGCGCCGTGCTGCATATTCAAGGGGAGCACGAGTTTCCTGTACCGCCTCTTGCTCTACCAGATCTCGCGAGCCTTCCAGAGAGCGAGACTCTTATGCAGTACCCTGCGGTAGCGCTCTTCCTGCAACGCGCGCAGGCCATCAAACCCGATTTTACCGTCACCCAGGCGAATGCGCGTGCAATCGCTGAGATCTGCGCGCGGCTGGATGGCTTGCCACTGGCGATTGAACTGGCAGCCGTGCGGGTCAAGCTGCTCTCGCCGCATGCACTGCTCCAGCGACTGGAGCACCGGCTGGCTGTTTTAACCAGTGGGACGTTGGATGTTCCGGCGCGCCAGCAGACCCTGCGCAATATGATTGCGTGGAGTTACCACCTACTGGATGCCGACCTTAAGCGACTCTTCAGCCGGCTATGCGTCTTCGTAGGTGGCTGCACTTTAGAGGCGATCGAGTCCGTCTGCGCGGCACTCGATGACGGAGCCTTAGCAGTCTTAGAGGGTGTCGCTTCACTCATCGACCAGAGCTTGCTGCAACAAATGGAGCAGGAGGGGGAGTCGTCGCGCTTCGTCATGCTGGAGACGATTCGCGAGTACGGGTTGGAGGCGCTGGCCGCCAGCGGAGAGATGGAGCGCACCCGGCAGGCCCATGCCGTCTACTTCCTGTCCCTGGCGGAACAGGCGGAACCAGAGCTTGGAGGCTCCCAACAAGCGAAATGGTTTCAACGCTTAGAGCGGGAGCATGATAACTTGCGGACAGCGATGCGATGGATGATGGAAGACGAGAGGGTAGGAGAGCGCCGGGAGATGGCTCTGCGGCTGGGAGGGGCGCTGCGGCGCGTGTGGGTTGTGCATAGTCGTATCAGCGAGGGGCGCAGCTTCCTGGAGCGCGCACTGTCGCGCAGTGAGGGTATTGCAGCACCTGTACGGGCAAATGCGCTGATCGCTGCCGCGAACATGGCCGTTATTCAGAATGACTATGAGCAAGCCGAGATACTGGCGGCCGAGAGCCTGGCGCTTTTCCGCCAACTCGAAGACCGACCGGGCATCGCGCTCTCACTGTACCTGATGGGCAGCGCCGCCTGGACACGAGGCAATCCCGCCGCGTCCCGCTCCCTGATGGAGGAGGCCCTGGCCATCTCCAAAGAGGTGGGAGACAAAGAGCGAGTCGCCTGGTCACTCTTTACCCTGGCAATGTGGCACCACAGCCAGGGCGAATACGCCCTGGCACGCTCCCAGTTTGAAGAAAGCCTGGCGATGCACAGGGAACTAGGTGGGAAGAGGGGTATTGCCTCCTCGCTCGTCTACCTGGCGCAGGTGCTCTTTGATTCCCAGAGCGACCCGGCGACAATACACCCCCTGCACAAGGAGGGGCTCAGGCTCTTCCGGGAGTTGGGCGACAAACAGGGTATTGCCGCCGCCTTATGGCTCTCAGGACAGATTGCCCTGATGGAGGGCAATCTGGTCACGGCATACCAGCTTGCTGAGGAGAGTGTGAGGCTCTACAAGGAAGCAGGGTATCGATGGGGCATGGTGACCGCGATCTCCTTTTTAGCAAAAGTAGAGGCACGCCAGGGCAATAGTGCGGCAGCGCAAGCACACTACGAGGAGAGCCTGGTAATAGCCAGGGATGTGGGCAAAAGGGAGATAATCGCCACCGACCTGGAGGGATTGGCTGATATAGTCGCGGCACAAGGCGAACCAGTGTGGGCTGCTCGGCTCTGGGGAACCGCAGAATCCTTGCGTGCAGCTATTGGTGTACCCCTGCCGCCAGTTGAGCGCGCCGAGTACGAACGCTCGGTCGCTGCCGTACGCACCCGGCTGGGCGAAAACACCTTTGCCACCAGGTGGGCTGAGGGACGAAGCATGACGCCGGAGCAGGCTCTCACTCAGGGAGGAGCGAGAGTTGTTCCGCCACCTACTAAGGCCACATCACCCACCTATCCTGCGGGGCTTTCAGCGAGAGAAGTGGAGGTGCTATTCCTGGTAGCACGAGGCATGACCAACACACAGATCGCACAGGAGTTGGTACTGAGCGAGAAAACGATTGCCGCTCACCTTACACATATCTTCAACAAGACGGGCAGCGAGAACCGGGCAGCGGCAGCGGCCTTTGCCATCCGCCATGGTCTGATCTAACCCGCCTTGCAAAGAGACCTGCGCCACTTTCTGCTGCTACCTTTGTATACATTCCCGTGCAAATACCCGGAGCGATTCTAATTTTGCCGCGTCGGGGAACCAGAGAATCAGTTCTTGTATACCTGCCTCCTCGTATTCAGCCAGGCGACGGCCAAATGCATTGGGATTTCCGATCAGGGCGTTGGCCCGCATCATCATCACGAGATCGCGCTGTTGAGAGGTCAATGAGGCAAGAGCTGCCTCCTCAGTCTCTCCGAGCACGCAGATGGTATTCGAGGTGCGACGAATGCTCGTATAATCGCGCCCTACAGTCTCGCAGTGTCCCTTGAGAATATCGAGCTTGCGCTTGATGGTCGGGATTTCGCCACCAATATTGCAGGCATCGGCATACTGCGCTACCAGCTTGAGCGTGACCTTCTCGCCGCTACCACCGATCAGCAGGGGAATATGCGGCTTTTGCACGCCCTTAGGCTGGTTGATTGCTCCGCGCACATGATAGTACTTGCCCTCGAAGACCGCCTCTTCCTGTGTCCACATCGCCAGGATGACCTGAACAGCCTCGCGCAGCTGACGCAGGCGCTCTGGAGCATCGGGAAATTCATTGCCATAAGCGCGAAATTCGTGCTCATACCAGCCAGCGCCAATGCCAAAGTTGAGTCGTCCATGGCTCATGGCATCGACGGTACTCGCCATCTTTGCCAGCAGCGCAGGATTGCGATAACCGTTACAGGTCACCATTTGCCCGATACGCACGCGCTTCGTATCGCGTGTAAGGGCAGCGGTGCTCATCCAGCATTCAAACGTGACCTCTTGCGAGGGAACAGGAATAGTGTGGAAGTGGTCGTAGAGCCAGACGGAAGTGAAGCCCAGAGCCTCGGCCTCCTGCGCGACGCGTGTCATCGCCTCGTACGCCTCAACCGGGTCGAGAAAATCGACCAGGTCCATACGCCACCCTTGCGGGACCATTACACCGAAGTTCATAGTCATGTATAGCAAGTTCCTTTCAAAGAAAAAATGCGCTCTCGCGCGTTTCTCAGCCCTATATCTGAATGTAGCATAGCATATCCAGAGCAAGAGCAAACCCAGCTCTAGAACCCCACCGCTTCAACCCAACTTTTTGTTTAAACATCAATCTCACCTGTAGCCAGTACAAACATTGACAATGATGAGTTCCCTGGATATGATTCCACTGACTGGTCAAGCTGCTACTTTCTTTTAAGGAGAACGCCCATGAGCGATATTCGCGAGGAATGGATTGCCCTGCTACAGAAGTACCGGCTCTCCCCTGACCGACCGGACAACGAACAGTTCTGGTGTACGAAGCTTGATACCGCGCCGCAGGAGGAACTGCGGGCTATTCAGAGCGAAAAACTGCGGGTAGCGGTTCGCTATGCCTACCAGTGTATCCCATTTTACCGGCGCAAGTTTGATCGCATTGGCCTTCAGCCGGGCGATATTCGCTCGGTGGATGATTTACAATTGATTCCCGTGTCAACCAAGCAGGAGATGGCTGACGACCTGGCGGAACACAGCCCCTGGGGCAGCTATACTGCACTTGACGATAACCTCTGGCTGCAACGGGGCTGGCAGATCTTCGCCAGTTCTGGCACCACGGCGCAGCCGCGCGCCTTCCGCTACAGCCAGTTCGACCGCGAGATGTGGATGTGGACGAATGCCCGCGCCATGTGGGCCATGGGCTTCCGGCCTGGTCGCGACAGCGCGCTCATCGCCTTTGGCTATGGCCCGCACGTCTGGCTCTGGGGCGTGCATTACGCGCTCAACCTGATGGGCATTCCCATCGTCACGGCTGGTGGCCTGGATTCAAGCGCCCGCGCTCGCTTCATCGAGCGTTATCAACCGACCATCCTGGCATGCACTCCCTCCTACGCGCTCTACCTCGCCGGTGTGCTACGCGAGCTGGGTCTCGACCCGGCAGCAAGCTCGATTCGCTACCTGTTCTGCGCTGGAGAACCGGGCTTCAGCATTCCCGCGACCCGTCGGCGCCTGGAGGAGACCTGGCAGGCCGAACTGCACGAGTTCTATGGCTGCACCGAGGCTGCTCCATCGGCTGGCGGCTATACCTGCGCGGCTGTCGCGGCAAGAAAAGAAGGTCCGGTCAGTACTCACTTGATGGAGGATGTGCAGATTTGGGAGGTCGTGGATGACGCCATGCGCGTGCTGCCCGACGGGAGCAGGGGGCTGACCGTGGTAACTAACCTGTGTTCCGAGGCGTCCCCGCAGTTGCGCTTCCTGGTCGGAGATTATACCGTCCTGACGCACGAGCCTTGTGCCTGCGGGCGCACCCATGCACGCGCGGTGGGAGGTATGTCTGGAAGGGCCGACGATATGCTCAATGTGCGCGGCGTCACGCTCTTCCCCTCCAGCATTGAGGATATCGTGCGCCGCATTCCCATGCTGGGCGCTGAATTCGCCATCGTTCTCAAGAAGGAACAGGAGTTGGACGAGCTGATTGTGCAGGTGGAAGCCGTTTCCGAAGTTACCACTGATCGTTACGCTGAGATCACCGCTTTGGTGGAGCGCGAGATCCGCTCACAGTGCGAACTGCGGGCCATCATCGAAGTGCTTCCACAGGGGACGCTGCCACCGACGCAGTTCAAAGCCAAACGGGTGCGTGATTTGCGCTAACCCGTTTTCTCATAAAGAAGACTGGAGATCGAGCCATGAAACGCAGTGTCGAGAGAATTCTGACAACCCATACCGGCAGTTTGCCCCGGCCAGATCACCTGGCACAACTGATGATCGCCAGAGAGCAGGGGAATCCGGTAGATGCAACCGAACTTGCCGAAAGCGTGCGTGACGCCGTTGCTGAGGTGGTCAAACACCAGACCGCCGTTGGTATCGATGTCATTTCCGACGGCGAGATGAGCAAGATTGGCTTCGCGAACTACGTCAAGGACCGTCTGACAGGCTTTGAGGGGCAGTCGAACCCCTTTGTAGCGCAGGATGTGCTCGACCATCCAGACCTGCGGGTGCGCATGTTTCGCCGCAATGAGGGGAGCGAAAGCCGCTACTTTACCCCAGCCTGCACCGGCCCCATCACCCTGCGCGACAAGGACGCGGTACACCACGATATCGCAAACCTGAAGGCTGCTTTACAAGAGAACGAGCCAGCAGAGGTCTTCATGCCCGCCGCCTCGCCCGGAACGATCGCCCAGGTGATGCAGAATAACTACTATCCCACCCAGGAAGCCTATCTCTACGCTCTCGCGGACGCTATGCGCTACGAATACCAGGCCATCGTTGCGGCAGGATTCGTGTTACAACTGGACTGCCCGGACCTGGCCATGCAGCGCCACACGCGTTTCGCCAATGCCAGCCTCGATGATTTTCGCCGACAGGTGCAGCAAAACATCGAAGCGCTGAACTATGGCATCACCGGCATCTCGCCCGAGCGGGTGCGCATTCACGTGTGTTGGGGCAACTACCCCGGCCCGCACCACCGGGACGTACCACTCAAAGAAATTCTCGATCTGCTCCTCAGCATACAGGGCAATGCACTTTCCATCGAAGCGGCCAACCCTCGCCACGAACACGAGTGGAAAGTCTTCGAGGAGGTACATCTGCCCGATGGCAAGCTATTGATCCCCGGCCTGATCGATACTTGCAGCACCTATATCGAACACCCGGAGGTCGTTGCCCAACGCCTGGTGCGGTTCGCTCGCACCGTTGGGAGAGAGAACGTGATCGCTGGCACCGACTGTGGATTTGGCACCTTCGTCGGAGCAGGTGCCGTTGCGCCCAGCGTCGCGTGGGCCAAGCTCGAGTCATTGGCGGAAGGAGCAAGACTGGCTTCGCAGGAACTCTGGTAGCTCGCCGCGATTCACACGCATGAGTCACCTCTTTCCTCTGGGATTCGTGTAGTTTATGAACACATCTATAAAGGTTAGGGCTCGCGTTTAGCAGCATCCAGGAATGGCTACCCTTAAATCAGAAGGTGCATCATGACGGATACTCAATCAGACAGTCTCGTCTTCTTTGGCGTTACCGGCGACCTGGCATACAAGCAAATCTTCCCTGCACTGCAGGCGATGGTGCGGCGCAGTCAACTCGACATACCGATCATCGGGGTCGCGGGGAGACCGTGGAGCATTGAGCAACTGCGATCTCATGTCTACGACAGTCTGAAGGAGCATGGTGAAGTAGACCAGGCAGTATTCGAGAAGCTGTGCTCACTGCTCCAGTACGTCTCAGGAGACTATACCGATGAAGCGACGTATGCCAAACTGCGTGCTGCGCTCGGCAACTCTAAGCGACCCCTGCACTACCTTGCGATCCCTCCCAGCATGTTTGGCCCGGTTGTTCAAGGATTGCAGCAATCGAGCAGCGCCAAAAATGCGCGGGTGATCATTGAGAAGCCTTTCGGACGCGACCTCGCCTCGGCCCAGGCTTTAAACGCGATTCTGCACTCCGTCTTCCCCGAGTCATCGATCTTCCGCATCGATCACTACCTGGGGAAGGAACCGGTTCAGAACTTGCTCTACTTCCGCTTCGCCAACTCATTTCTCGAGCCGATCTGGAATCGCAACTATGTCGAGTGCGTGCAGCTCACCATGGCGGAGGATTTTGGTGTGGCAGGGCGTGGGAAATTTTACGAAGAGGTTGGGGCGATCCGTGATGTTGTGCAGAACCACCTTCTGCAGCTGGTTGCGGTACTGACGATGAACGCGCCCTCCAGCGAAGATAACGATGCCATTCGCGATGAAAAGGCCATTCTCCTCAAGGCGATACGGCCACTCGATCCGTCAAACGTTGTGCGGGGTCAATATCGTGGCTATCGCCAGGAGGAAGGCGTCGCTCCCGATTCGCAGGTCGAGACGTTCGCCGCGGTGAAACTCTCTATCGACAGCTGGCGCTGGGCTAACGTACCGTTTTATATTCGGGCCGGCAAGTACTTGCCCGTGAGAGCCACGGAGATAATGGTTCAACTCAAGAACCCACCTCTAGCCGTGTTTGGAGAGGTTGAACCTCCCCGCTCTAATTATTACCGCTTCCGCATCAGCCCTATCGTCAAAATCTCGCTCGGTGCCAGGGCCAAGATTGCGGGCGAGGCTATGCACGGTGAAGAAGTTGAGCTTGTGGCAGTACACCAGTCGCCCGACGAGATGGCCCCGTACGAGCGTCTGCTCGGCGCTGCCATGAAAGGTGACGAAACGCTCTTCGTGCGCGAGGACTCCGTCGAGGCGCAGTGGAGAATAGTAGACCCGATTCTGGGAAATGTGACCCCTGTCTACGAGTATGCACCCCACACCTGGGGACCACCCGAGGCAGATCAGCTCATCGCCAATGATGGAGGCTGGTACAACCCGGAGCCGAGTGTGGATACGGGGGCTTCTGGGCCTCAGCCTGCTAAAGAGGAGTCTTGAAGTTTTCTTCCATTCTTCTCTGTAACCATTGCACGGCTATCAGGGTCTTGGCATCTATAATGTCACCTTGCCGTAGCGCCATCCAGAGATCGGGCAGTGTCAGTTCGACCTGCTCAATATCTTCGTGTTCTGCTGCTCGCCCGCCCCCGTCAGAGACGCGGTCGGCGTTGCCAACCTCGGCAAAATAGAGGAAGATGCGCTCCGAACTGCCGCCTGGAGAGACATAGAATGTTGCGATTGGCTGCAGCCCGCCGGTATTGTAGCCGATCTCCTCGCGCACTTCGCGCCGTATGGTTTCCTCTGGCTCCTCTCCCTGGTCGATCTCTCCGGCAACCACTTCATAGAGCCAGCCCGGACCTTTCTCATATGTTGGATATCTGAATTGGTTGATCAGGACGACCTTCTGCGTATCCCGGTTCAACAGCAGCGCCGCCGCCGAATCGCCCCGTTCAAACACCAGACGACGGAGAGGAACACTCATTTGACCGTTGAAAAGCTCATGGCGAACCGTAGCCTCTCGAATCTTAAAAACATCATCAAACACTACTCGTTGGTTTAGTATCTCTACTCGCTTCATATGGCTCTCCTTTGACATAGGGCATTCCTGAAAAAGTTGATTGAACGGTCCCGCCGTTGGGTCTAGGAAATCACATCTTCTCCCAGCCTATAAGCCAGATCAATCGCTTGCTCTACCGAAAGTGCTCTGCCTTCGTTCCATGCTGCCTCATAGGATTGTTCGTCTACTCGCGAGCGAATCTGCTGGCGTGCCATTTGAGCGAGTGGATTGGCCCTTGTCCAGGGATTCAAACCGATGGCGTCCATTAAGCCGTCAGCAGCGCCCTGCAGTTGCGCCGAGTGTAGGCTCGCCGTCTCCGCGTCCGGTTCCTGCCTCATGCCAATCGCCAGGCTCAACAAACACATGCCTGTCGTCATGTATTGTTTGTGGCCCAGTCCATAGCACAGCTTCAAACTCTTGAGCAGACAGTGAATCGCCTCCGTGCAATTCCCTTGTAAGAGCCACAAGCCGCCCTGATCCTTCAACACATCGGCCACGGCGCTCGTGTCACCTATCTGCTCAAAGAGTTCCCTGCTCTGTGTATAAAACTCCCCCAGTTTTTCGAAATCGTAGGTGAACCCTGCCGCCGCAGCCAGGTACACGAGCAGTTGTGCGCGCAGCCAGGTGTCCTCCACTCCTTCGAGATGCTCCATGCTCTCCCAGTACACGCGCTTTGCCGTTTCATACTCGCCCTGGGCGTGGGCAGCCCACCCACGGTGAAGCAGCGCGGTCGCTAACCCGCTCGGGTCATCCAGTTGTCGCCAGAGTGCAATACTCTCCTCGGCCAGTTCTACTGCTCTGACCTGGTCATTTTGCAAACACACCAGGCGAGAGGCCTCGCTCAAGGCTTTGGCCCGCGCCGCAAGCGCCGTCTCTCCAGCCTCATCCTCAAGCGGCACTTCCAGGGCTGCTCCCAACCAGTAACGTGCTTCTGTCAGGTAGCCCTGCCACTCCCAGTAGTGTCTGAGGGCCGCACTCAGTCGCAGGCACAGCTCAATCGCAAGCACACTATCGCCGGGAACGCCTTGCGAGCAAAACGTCTTGCTCCCGGCAACCGGGACGCATGCTCCTGTTGATTGCTGACGCATGACGGAAAAAGCGCTGATGCTCATTCCCGCTTTCGCTCGCTGGAGCGACCATTCCAGGGCTGCGCGGAAATTATCGCGATCAGCCCCCACCTTAGACAGCCACACGAGTTGCTGTGGCCCTCTCAGACCTCGCTCGGCTGCTTCCGCTTCCTTCAGGTAATAGCAGGCATGCCAATCCCGCAGCCGTTCACACTCCCCCTGATCGGCCAGCCGTTCCAGCGCGTACTCTCGCAGCGTTTCCAGCATGGTGAAGCGCGCCTGCCCGTTTGCAGACTGCACTCGTACCAGCAAACTGTTGTCCACTAATTGTTCCAGCATATCCAACGGAGAGAAGAAAGGATGCGCTTCCTGCGAGTCTGCTACTTCACCTTGCATCATGGCCTCTGCTGCTTCAAGCGACCAGCCCCCGGTAAATATCCCCATGCGGCGAAACCATGACTGCTCGGCAGGTGAGAGCAAGTCGTAACTCCAGGTGATGGTATCGCGCAGGGTTTGCTGCCTGTTGGGCAGATTTTTGGCACCCCTGGTCAGCACAGGAAGTCGAGCTTTTATGAGCCGTTCTAAGAGCAATCTCGGCGGGAGCACATTGATGCGCGCGGCCGCCAGCTCCAATGCCAGAGGCAAACCATCGACCCTGGCACAAATCTGCGCGATGACGACTGCGTTTTCGGGGGTCAAAGCAAAGTCAGGCTCCATGGCCTGCGCGCGTTCAACAAAGAGTTGGACGGCTGCAGATTGCGAAATTTCCTCCATCTCTTGCACATTGAAAGGATTGGGAACATCTAGAGGGGGGACGCTGAGCTTGTGTTCACCTGACAGGCGCAGCACCGCCCTACTGGTTGCCAGTACCTTCAGGCCAGGCACCGCTGCCAGCAGTTCAGCCACCACCGAGGTCGCTTCTCCTATCTGCTCAAAATTATCCAGCACCAGCAGCAGTTGTCTCCGCTTGAGATAGGTGATCAGGCTTTGGAGCGGGGGGAAGCCAGGCGTGGACTGAAGATTCAACGCCTCCATAATACTCATGGGTACCAGGGCAGGATCACGCTGCCCGGCCAGAGGCACAAACCACACACCCTGCGCAAACATGCTGACCAGTTTGCTTGCCACATGCAGAGCCAGGCGTGTTTTGCCACTGCCGCCCGACCCAACCAGCGTCACCAGGCGCACCTCGTCGCGCATAAGCAGGTGCTGGAGTCGCCCTTCTTCCCATTCCCGTCCAATCAGCCGCGTGGTTGGAGCTGGGAGATTGTGCTGGTGGGTATAGGTAGGAAAGCTGGAACTGCTGAAAGGAACAGGTTGCGCATTTTTCGCTGCAAGCGTACTGAGAGGAGGTGTCCGCCATTGGTCGTCGCCAAATATGGCTGGCCCCACCTGTGCCAGTTCAAGCAGCTGGAGCGCTTCGTTCTGACTTGTGATCGCGTACCAGCGTGCCAACGTCGTGATGATGCGCTGTATCTCCAGGTGTGTGAGTTGCGCATTATCGGTGCCATTGAGCTTACGACTGAGGACCTTTGGGTGCAGACCTAACGCATCCGCCAATTGCTTCTGGGTATAGCCACTGCTACGAAGATATCTTTGGACGCTGCTGCTAAATGCCCCCATGTTTATATGTGTTCCACTTCTCACGTTTGCTCCTCCAAGGTGATAGGAAGTCCTGCTCATGAGCGAGTAGACTTTGAGTTGACTTTGGGTTACCAGGAACCATAGAAAGGAGAACCTTTCTAAGTATACTTAAAGCGGAACGGCAAATCAATAGAGATAGGTAGAAATAGGAAGGAATCGGCTATGTGCACTTTTGAGATGCATATGCAGTGCTATGATAGGTTCTTTGAAGTCGTACCAAACGAGAAAGAACATGCCGAACTCGCAGTAGAAGATGGAGTGAGCCAAGTCCTGCTTAAACTTTTTGGCGGGGGATCGGTGGATGATGTAACTATTCATTTCTCTTCTCACTTGCACATGGGCCTACAACATTGCTCTATCCACATACGTGCCCAGTGTTCTTGCCAGAACTTCGTTTTGCTTCCACATACGAAGGAAAATATCAAGCTTGAAGTAGAAATAAGCATGGGTTCTCTTCTGAGAGAACTTTTCGGGTCGGGCACTGTAAGCAATGTGACGTTCAGTCCTGCATGCGATTATGGAAACGATCTTGCTTTTTCCCATTGCAGATAAAGCTTTGTATGCCTTAGAGGACTCAGCTACACCTGCTCAGGCATGTATTCCCCCAGGGAGACGATTGCAGTAGTCGAGCACTCATCCCAGGGGATAATCCATATCATGCGTAGCTGACCATTGACGTGAGGAGTGGAGATCCTGTTGAAAACAATGAAAGACAGGCAGAGTGTTGTCATCAACCTACCCGCTGAGGAAATTTTCGCCTACCTGAGCGACTTTGAGAACCAGGTTGACTGGTCAGCTGCCACGATCGCCGTCAGGAAAACCTCTCCGGGAGAGATACGTGTAGGAGCGACGGTACGCAGTACCATCCAGTTTTTGGGAAGATGGATGGATATCACTTTTGAGATCGTGGAGTATGAACCTGACCGCTGCCTGACCATCAAAAGCCTTTCTGGGATAACACCTTGCCTCTTCTCTTACCAGTTCGAGCAGACCGAAGATGGTGCAACCACTGTCTCCCTGGAGACGATCATCCATCTTACAGGAGGAATTCTGGGAATGACGGATTCGGTGACCACAAATGTGGTCCGCCGCCAGCTTGTGCACGACCTGCTGACGTTAAAGGATATACTGGAAGCAGCGCCTGCTTCCAATCGAAGCGCTATTTAAAGGAGTATCAGGATGCTGCACAGTGCTGTTCGTGTGGCGGTAAGGAGATCCATGATGACCGTCCTGGTAGAAATTGTTTGTTCCGTCGCTCAGGAAGAGTCCACCCAGGCGGCCGTAGAAGTATTCTGCAAAGAAACCGGCGGTCAGCCCATTGGTCGTCGCGTCAACCAGGAGACCCAGAAAGTTCAGCTTATGGTCCGGCTTCTGCAAACATCAAGCGTGAGTGGACATGCGACACCCCTTAGCCAGGCTCTCCAACAGAAAGTCATCGAGTCGTTTCGGTACGTGATCGGTGACCTGGTACAAATCTCCTTCGATCCCTCAGAAAACCTGCAAGAGCAGATGCGAAATTTCCCCTTACGCCCCGACGAGTCATGGTTCCCAGCCATCCACAACCCACACCAGGTCTATGTCTGCATGAGTATGCCCGTCATGTTAGCAAAGCAAGCAGCATGGCTTCTTACACACGAAGTAAAGTGGGCCTTCGTGTGATTTTGATACTGTCCAAATTGCTCTTTCTCTGTTATACTGAGTGCATTGACGAGTTATAAATGTGATATATATAGATGCACCCGAGTATACTAACCATCTTGAGGCGGTTTCAGCGTAGGGTAAGCTTATAAGTATTGCCAGCGGGGGGAAATGGCAATAGTGGTGTTTTGAGGAATGTATGAAGTACGCGGCAACCGAAGGGGTAACGCCTGCCCATCTCCAGAATCCAGGCCGACAAAACAATGTCGCTATTGGAGTTGTTGTACTCATTTTCACCGCCAGCCTGTTGTGGATGCTCTTTCACGTCGTCGGAAATCACACTGTTGGCCTCTTTTCCGATATCATCTACACGTTGAGTTCATTGATAGGCGCAACATGGGCCTGGAACAGCTCCTATCAGGGGCGGCGAGGAGCATTGAAATTAAAGCTCCGCTATCAGGTCGCATGGTTCTTGATTGGCCTGGGTCTGCTCGCTAATGGTCTAGGTGGAGCATACTTCACGTACCTGGAATATAATGGACAGCTTCATGCAGCTCCGGCGTATAGCCAGAGCTGGTTCACTCTCTTCTACTCGCTCGCTCTGGCAGTTTTGATCCTCGTGCTCATCCTCAAAGAACGAGAGCAGCGGCTTCAAGAACTTCAACAATTCTATCGGCAGCTGCAAACTGAACACCAGCAACTGCGAGAGATAGATCAGCTCAAAGACCAGTTTCTGATGACGGCCTCACACGAACTGCGTACACCACTCACTACTGTGCAGGGCTACCTCGAATTGACGGCACAACTTCATGACCAGCTTTCGCCTGAGAAACGCAAGGAATATCTACAAAAGGCCCGGTGGAGCTGCAATGAACTGGTGACGCTCCTTAGTAACGTGATGGATGCGAATCGCCTGGAAGCCGGTGCAAAAATGCATCCCGCACAGATGGAACGCATCCAGGTCCAGGATATGATCCAGAGTGTTATGAACTACATTGAGCCACGCCTGATAAAAGAGCAGCGCGAGGTCGATCTTCACATTCCACCTGACCTACACGTGCAAGCCAACCCTGGGCGACTGCGCCAGGTGCTTCTCAACATCAGCATAAACGCCCTCAAATACTCGCCGCCACCTACACCTATAGCAATTGCTGCTCAGGTTGCCGCTAATTCGAGGTCCGCCGTCGTCATCAGCGTGACTGACAAGGGCAAAGGCATCGCGCCACAGGATCAGGCGCGTGTCTTCCAACTTTTTGTTCGCCTGGAGCGGGATATCATTAGCTCGACACCTGGTTCCGGTTTGGGGCTATACATCTCGTACCGCCTCATCGAAGCTATGGGTGGGAATATCTGGATCGAAAGCCAGGGCATTGCCGGTGAAGGCACTACCTTTCATATCCAGCTACCGATGGCTACGCACGACAGTTTTTACAACGACCAAAAAGGGTGAGCGAATGACCTTCGATGACAAAGTCGGCCTGATTCCCAATCTTCGCAAATTGATCAGCGGGGAGACAGATATCGATATCGACGACGTGATGGCACTGCGTGCAGGTGAGGTGGTGGTGGTGCTCGCTTCCTGCGCAGACACGATAGTGATGTGTGCCATCCGCAAACTCAATCCGGGCGAGCAGTCCCCTATCTACCAGCTTTTCGACCGCACGATAGACCGTGGCTCTGCCTATACGTGGTTCGTCCTGTCGTAACTTCTGCCAGAGATCCTCAACAGTGAAATCTGCGCCGAGGCTTGCGAGTTCGATCAATCGATCCGCAATGAGTTTGCGCGGGCGCGTATTGCGCTGGCTCACCTCGTCGAAAGCCGCGTAAATTTGATCCGCTATCATCATTCATTCCTTTTGTACGGCACGCAGCAATGCGTGCATCTCACTAACCAATGCGCAGCAAGATGAGATTTCGTCTCACTACTTATTGACATGCTGTCTCGTTTAGTGCTATAGTATTGATACAGTATATCATATGGTGGTGCGCACTGCCAGGGTCTGACGTTGTTTGCTATTTCATGATTCTTTGAAGGAGGATTGTGTGTTTCCATTTCATATGCGAGATTTCCCTCGCGCCCTGGTAGGAGCCTTTTTGCTGCTTCTACTGCCCTTGCTGACCCTTGCCGCCTGTGGCACCACCTTTCAGACCACTACCGCCAGCAGCGGCCCGGTTCAGGTCGTCGCCGCGGAGAATTTTTGGGGGAGTATCGCCGCCCAGGTCGGTGGCAGCCATGTGCATGTCACCAGCATTATTGTTGATCCCAATGCCGACCCTCACAGCTACGAGCCGACCGCGGCGGACGGGCGGACAGTCGCTGATGCTCAGTATGTCATCATCAACGGCGCTGGCTATGATCCCTGGGCTGATAAGCTCCTGCAAGCCAATCCGGTAAGCGGGCGCAAAGAATTGAACGTGGGCGATTTCAACGGCAAGCACGAGGGCGACAATCCCCACATGTGGTACAATCCCGACTATGTAACAGCCGTGGCGAACAAGATGCGCGACGATTTGAAGGCGCTCGACCCCACTGATGCCGCCGCCTTTGACCAATCGGCGCAAGCTTTCCTGACTACGGGTCTTGCGCACTACCACGATCTCATTGCCGCCATCAAAGCCAAATACAGCGGCGTCCCGGTCGGGGCGACCGAAAGCATCTTTTCCTATCTCGCGCCTGCGCTGGGGTTGAACCTCGTCACGCCCTATTCCTACCTCAAAGCGGTTTCCGAGGGGCAAGACATATCGGCAGCTGACGAAGCGACTGTCGAGCAGCAAATCAACCAGAAGCAGATCAAGGTGTTGATCTACAACTCGCAGAACACCCCGAACAATATTCAGGCGCTCATCAACCGGGCCATGGCCAATCATATCCCGGTGGCGACGATCACCGAGACGCTGACCCCGGCGACTGCCTCCTTCCAGGACTGGCAATCAGCCCAACTACAAGGAATTCAAACCGCCCTGGCACAGGCCACGGGCAAGTAACTGTTGGGGGCAGGCTTGTGCTTGCCCCCTCACAAGGAGTTGACGCTGTGATGACCGATCTATCACCCACCACTTCAACTGTGCCTATTCCTACTGGTCCTACCCCGGTCATCCAGGTGGAGGACGCAGCCGTCGCCCTGGGAGGGCGCACCATCTGGCAGGAGGTTCGACTTTCCGTCCAGCCAGGTGAGTTTCTCGCTATTCTCGGCCCCAATGGGGCGGGCAAGTCCACCCTGCTCAAAGCGATCCTCGGCCTTATCCCGCTGTCTCGCGGAACGATCTCCGTGCTGGGCCACCCCGCGCGACGGGGCAGCGCTGCCATCGGCTACGTGCCACAACGGCGACATTTTGAAGCCGATGTACATGTCCGCGGGCGCAGCATCGTGCGCCTCGGGCTGGATGGGAGGAACTGGGGCCTACCCCTGCCTTTCCTCCAACCAGGCCGTGCGCGCGAGGCAGCCAGCCGCGTGCAGGAGGCCATCGACCTTGTGGGGGCCACATCATATGCCGATCGACCCATTGGGGAGCTTTCCGGTGGGGAGCAGCAGCGCTTGCTCATCGCGCAGGCGTTGGTGACGCGGCCACGCATCCTGGCATTGGACGAACCCCTGGATAGCCTGGACCTGCGCAACCAGCAAGGTGTGGCAGGCGTGATCCGGCAGATCAGCCAGGAGACAGGGGCGGCGGTGCTGCTCGTGGCCCATGATGTCAATCCCACAGGTCGAGGTCGGAACACCAGAAGAGGTGATCACCACCGAGACGCTCTCCCGTCTCTACGCCACCCCCATCGAGGTGCTCCGGGCAAGCGATGGGCGCATCGTGGTGGTGGGGCAGCCGGAAGAGGAGGTGAGCTACCATGCACATCGCCCTCGCTGACACCCTGTCACCATCCTGGGACCTGGTGGCGGATATCCAGATTCTCCTGCACTATCCCTTTATGCAAAACGCCTATCTTGGGGGAACGCTGGTGGCGCTCACCGCCGGTATCATGGGCTACTTTATGGTGCTGCGCAGCCAGAGCTTCGCGGGTCACAGCCTCGCCAACGTGGGCTTCGCGGGAGCGACGGGAGCGGTTCTCTTCGGCATCCCTCCCATCGTGGGCCTCTTTCTTGCCGGAGTGCTCGCAGCAGTCGGCATCCAGACACTCAACCTGGCGGCGGGACGCAGCCGCCAGAGCGACATCGCAGTAGGTGCCGTGTTCACCGCCTCGCTGGCCCTGGGCTTTCTCTTTCTACACCTGGCAACGACGGAGTACGCGGCCAATGTCTATAATGTCCTGTTCGGCAACCCCTTAGGCATCAGTGCCGCGGATGTGGGCATCATCTTCTGGTCGACGCTCGTACTGGTGGGAGCGCTTCTCCTGATCGCCCGGCCATTATTCTTTGCCTCCATTGATCCCGACGTGGCAGCAGCGCGCGGCGTGCCGGTGCGCGCGCTCGCCCTGGTCTATCTCGTGCTATTAGCGCTGGTGGTTGCCGTGGCGGTGCAGGTCGTGGGAGTGCTGCTCATCTTTGCCCTGCTGGTCACTCCCGCCGCCATTGCACAACACATCACTACTCGCCCGGCCGTGGCCGCCGCGGTCGCGGTGGCGCTGGCCCTCGTCTTCACCTGGGTAGGGCTGGCAGTGGGCTACTTCACACCCTACCCTGTCGGCTTTTTCATTACGAGCTTCGCTTTTGGGACCTACGTCCTCGTGCGCGGCGGAGGGTTCTTCCTTGGCCGCGTGAGGCGACGTCATCTCGCGTCGCCTCACGGTTCGGGAGTGGGAGGTGCAGCATGAACGTTATCGTGGCGGGGGTGCTTCCCCCATTCACCCTGAACCTCTGGCAGGACATTTCGGCGATGCTCCAGTACGACTTCATGCGGCAGGCCTTGCTCGCCGGCACCATTCTGAGCATGGTTGCCGGGTTGGTCGGCTACTTTGTGGTGCTGCGCCACCAGGCTTTCGCGGGCGAGTCGCTGTCGGACGTGGCCTTTACCGGGGCACTGGGCGGCGCGGCGTTGGGCTTCAACCCGCTCGCGAGTCTGCTGGGAACCACTATCGTAGTGGCGATAGCGATGGGGGGATTCGGCGAGCGCCTGCGGGGGCGTGATGTGGCCGTCGGGACAGTGCTTGCCTGGGTCCTGGGTTTAGGAGTGCTCTTCCTGAGCCTGTTCACGGCGCATGTTAGCGGCACAGGCACTGGCTTCTCAGGCGTAACAGTGTTGTTCGGCAACATCCTGGGTATCTCTAACGATCAGATGCTGAGCATTGCGCTCATCAGCGGGGTGGCGATCCTCGTTCTTGTTATCATCGCACGTCCGTTGCTCTTCGCTTCACTAGACCCTGATGTAGCAGCAGCACGGGGGGTGCCGGTGGGCACGCTTGGTCTCTTCTTCATGGTGTTGCTGGCAATCACCGTGAGCGAAGCGACCCTGGCAGTGGGGGCCCTGCTGGTGTTCGCGCTGCTGCTCTTGCCAGCTGCCATCGCGCATCAGGTGACCAGCCGTCCCTACACAGCGCTCGCACTCGCCGCCGGACTTGCCGTCATCATAACCTGGCTCGGCATCACCATCGGTTTCTACATGGGGTATCCCAGTAGTGTCTGCATCAGTCTCCTGGCCTTTGTGAGCTATGTCGCAGTGGTGGGAAGCAGCCGTGTGGTGGAGTGGGCAACGGTTAAGAGATCTGCTGACTTTAACTAATCGCGGCTGTCAGGCAAACGCTGGGGAATCAAGTCGTAGCGCTGCGGATCGAAGTGGCGTGTCCTGCGCCGGAATTCGAAGGTAAAGCCGGGCCAGAGCGTCGTGTTGCGCCCGTTAGCATCGAGATACCAACTGGTGCACCCGGAGGTCCAGACGGTTCCGCGCATGCGTCGCTGCATCTCCGTATCGAATGCCTCCTGAATATCGGGCCGCACCTCGACGGCCCGCAGGTTCCGTCGACGCATTGTGCGTAAGCAGTCCAGGATGTAGTTGATCTGAGATTCGATCATGTAGACCATCGAATTGTGACCCAGGCCGGTGTGTGGGCCGATGAGCAGGAACAGGTTGGGAAACCCCGATACAGTCGTTCCCAGATAGGCGCTGAGACCTGCGTGCCATCTGTCAGCCAGAGATTGGCCGCCGCGTCCATACACGTGCTGGGGAAGCTGCGCGTTGGTTACATGAAAGCCGGTCCCGCAGATGATCGTGTCGACCTCGCGCTCTCTGCCATCCCCGGTCACGATGCTGTTCGCACGCACCTCGCGAATTCTGTCGGTGATGACCTCAACATTGGGTTGGGTAAGCGCCGGGTAAAAGTCATCGGACAGCAGAATGCGCTTGCAGCCCATCGAATAACGGGGCGTGAGCTTTTCCCGGAGCGCAGCATCAGACACCTGGCGCGCCAGGTGCCGCTTTGAAAACCCCTCGAAGCTTTCCAGCATAGCAGGCCGGTACACAAGCGCAAGCGCTACTAACTCGAGCCGCAAGTAGACCCTGGTGCGCAGCAAGCGCTGTGTGAGGGGCAGGATGCGAAACATCGTCTTCTTCCAGTCGGGAACCGGACGATCTTGACGGGGGAGAATCCAGGGCGGGGTACGCAGGAACAGGGAGAGGCGGCCGACTAGCGGCTGAATCTGCGGCACAAACTGAACAGCCGAGGCCCCGGTCCCAATCACCGCCACGCGCTTCCCCGCAAGATCGTAGTCGTGATTCCAGCATGCTGAATGAAATATAGTTCCCTCGAAGCATTCGATGCCCGGAATGGGTGGAAGCGACGGTTCGCTGAGCGGCCCATTGCCGAGGATGAGCATATCAGCAGTAAGTTGACCCCGCGTGGTAGAAATGTGCCAGCACTGGTCGTCTTCGTTCCATGAAGCCTCCAGCAATTCGCTGTTCCACCGAATGTGGGGAAGGATGCCATATCGCCCGGCGCAACGGCGCAGATAGTCCAGAATTTCATGCTGGGGAGGAAATACGCGGCTCCAATGCGGGTTGAGGGCGAAGGAGAAGGAGTACAGGTTCGAGGGGACATCGCAGGCGCAGCCTGGATAGGTGTTATCGCGCCATGTCCCCCCCACGTCTGCCGCCTGCTCGATCAGTACAAAGTCGTCATAGCCACCCTGCTTCAGCCGAATCGCTGTTCCCAGCCCGGAGAATCCCGTCCCCAGGATCGCCACCCGAACATGACGTACATGCGCTTCGTCGTTAGACGACTCGTCGGGAAAGACCGTGGGATGGTGATCGTTAGTAAGCGTTTTGCCGCCCCTGCTCGTAAAAACCTGGGTCATGCTTGCTTTCTCCATGGATAGACTGTCAGGCAGTCAGATATATCTTATTTGAAGGTTCATCATTGCGCCCCTATGCAAATCAAGAGCGTGAGTCCACCAGTTCTATCCAGCTAGCGCCCTTTTGCGAACTTTCAACGACTTTCGTGATAAATTGCATGCCACGCAGGCCGTCGTACACCGTTGGATAACCCCCTACCGGCGATTCGCCCGCTTCAACGCGCCGGATATCGGCAATCGCCAACCGGTAGACATTGGCGAAGGCTTCCAGAAAACCCTCTGGATGTCCAGCGGGCAGGCGAGTAGCGGCTCTGGCCTCGTCACTCATATAGGGCAAACCTGTCCGTAGTACCTGGAGAGGCTGCCCGGGCTGTTTGAATAGCAGCGTGTTCGGCTCCATCTGGTGCCATTCCAGGCCCGCTGTGTTGCCATAGACACGGATACTCAAGGCATTTTCTTCGCCAGCCGCGATCTGCGAGCAGGTAAGGACGCCCTTGGCTCCATTTTCCAGGCGCAGCAGCAAATTTGCATCGTCGTCCAATTGCCTACCCTCGATAAAGGCGGTCAGGTCGGCGCATACGGCCGCTATCTTTAAACCGGTAATAAATTCCAGCAGGTTTTCAGCGTGCGTACCGATATCACCGATAGAGCCTGCCATACCCGATTTAGCTGGATCGGTGCGCCAGAGCGCCTGCTTGTTTCCGGCGCGCTCAAGCGGTTCCATCAGCCAATCCTGGAGATACTCGACCAGGACTTTACGAATGGTGCCGACCGCGCCTGTGCGCACAAGGTGGCGCGCGTGCCGTACCGCGGGGTAGCCGGTGTAGTTGTGAGTCAGCGCGAAAATGAGCTTTTTCTGTTCGACCAGCTGCACCAGCGCCTGCGCCTCTTGCAGGCTAAAGGTCATCGGCTTATCGCACACAACGTGGATACCATGCTCCAGGAATGTGCGCGCGACCTGATAGTGCAGGTAATTGGGCACCGTCACCATCACAAAATCGATGCCGTCAGGCAAACCGGCTTCGGCCTCGGCCATCTCATCGAAGCTCCTGTAAGAGCGTTTCAGGTACCAAGCCTGCGCTGAGGCCTCGGCACGCTGCAGATCGGTAGACATGGCACCCGCCACAACCTCGGCCTGCCCATCCAGTTCGACGGCTATGCGATGCACTGCGCCGATGAATGAACCCTGACCACCGCCAACGATGCCGGCGCGCAGCTTTCTAGAGAGAATATCTTGTTTCATGGCTGTAACCCCAGTATGCGATAATTGGTCTGGACATCCTGCGCACCGCCCGCGAAATCATCGAAGGCCCGAGTTGGCACATCGATGAGCATACTACGAATGAAGTCGGCCCCTTCGCGTGCCCCCTGTACGGAATCCTTGATGCAATCTTCCCATTCAAGCACGGCCCAGCTTGTAAAGCCATTCTGCGTCAATGTTGAGAAAACACGCTTGAAGTCAACTTGACCATCACCTGGAGTGCGGAAACGACCTGGACGGTCTTTCCAGCCCTGGTAGCCACCGTAGACACCTGAGCGGGGCGAAGCATGATACTCAGCGTCCTTGACGTGGAAGGCTCGAATATGGTCTTTATAGCAGTCCAGGTAGCCGATGTAGTCCAGGCATTGCAGGATGAAGTGGGAGGGGTCGTACAAAATATGCACGCGTGGGTGATTGCCGGTTGCTTCGAGGAAGCGCTCAAAGGTGACGCCGTCGTGCAGGTCTTCACCCGGGTGAATTTCGTAGGCCAGGTCGACGCCGTATTCTTCCGCTTTGTTGAGCAGGGGCAGCCAGCGTTTCGCCAGTTCTTGAAAGCCCAGCTCTACCAGGCCCGCAGGACGCTGCGGCCAGGGATACATGGTATGCCATAGCAACGCACCTGAAAAGGTAGGCATGACGTGCAATCCAAGGTTGCGCGATGCTTGCATGGCTTTGACCATTTGAGCCATCGCCCACTCGGTTCGTTCCCGCGCATGCCCATGCAGCTCTTCCGGCGCGAAGGCGTCGAATTGCACATCGTAGGCGGGGTGTACTGCGACCAACTGGCCAAGAAGATGGGTCGCCAGTTCCGTGATTGCCAGCCCGTTGCATCTTCCCTTGAGGTCATCGCAGTACTGTTTTGACTCCGCCGCTTTATCCAGGTCTATCAGGCGCTTATCCGAGGCGGGAATCTGTACGCCGATAAAACCCAGGTCTCTAGCCCATTGCGTGATGTTTTCCAGCGTGTTATAGGGAGGAATATCCTGTGCGAACTGTGCTAGAAACAAAGCCGGACCTTTAATTTGAGACATTCATACCTGCCTTTCTAACGTAAATCGCAAACACGTATGCTGCGACAGCAGCAAGCCGCAGCATGTTCATTATAACCTATACGCTTAGTCGACCTGGTCTTCTTCCCACGTATGTACACCTGGATGTAGAGGTTCAGGCCGGGCGCATGTACTGGTTAGCGTGATATGTCTTCCCTCCGTCGCCGACTGCATGAAGGATTCTATAACATCGAGGACGTGGTAGGCCATCTCTCCATTTGCACGATGCAAACGACCGGCGCGCATGGCGTAAGCCATATCCGCGATACCCAGCCCGCGCGAATTGACGGTGTAGCCATGGGTCAGGGGGACTTCGCGCCACGCCTCATCGTTTGCCTGGCGAATATACACCGGGCCATCGAAGCGATTGGGGTCGGGTGTACTGAGCGTGCCCTCTCTCCCGTAGATTTCAATAAAGGGTAAGCGATGATGCCAGACATCGAAACTGGTGAGAATCGTGCCAACAGCGCCGCTCGCGAATTCCATGATCCCCGCGATATGCGTGGGCGTGTTTACGGGAATCTTCATCCCGTAATTCGGCTCGCTGGTCACGGTACGCTCAGGAAAGGTTGTCTGCATCGAGGAGGTCACCCGCCGGATCGGGCCCATCATGGCGATGAGCGCCGTGAGATAATAAGGGCCTACATCAAACATGGGGCCTGCGCCGGGTTGATAGAAGAAATATGGGTCGGGATGCCAATATTCCATTCCGTGATTCAACAGGAATGCCGTAGCAGCAACAGGCATTCCGATCTGCCCATCATTGATCAACTTGATGCAGGTTTGAAAACCACCGCCAAGAAAGGTATCTGGGGCGTTGCCAATACGTACCTGTTTAGCGTGCGCAGCTTCTAGAATGGCCCTTCCATCCGCTCGCCTGATCGCTAAGGGTTTTTCGCCATACACAGCTTTGCCTGCCGCAATCGCGGCAAGGGCAACTTCTGCATGCGCGCCGGGGACGGTGAGGTTGGCGGCAATCTCAATCTCTGGATCGGCCAGCAATTCCTCTACGGTATACACTTTGGGAATGCCGAATTTCTCTGCCTGTCTTCGCGCTCGCTCCAGATCAACATCCGCGCAAGCGACGACTTGCAAATTATCAAAGAGGTCAGGCGCTTTGAGATAAACGGAGCTGATGTTGCCACATCCGATGATACCAATGGACGTTTTTCGGTTCATACGCGGTTCAAAACTTCCTTCCTACTATGTGTCAGGCATTCAGAAGAATGCGCTACTACTCCCGTTAAAATTATGGCACAGAGTTCAATGTAGAAACTGTATGTGCTATAGTACTTCAAGAAGGACAATGTGTATATTAACATATAAGGAGAAAGCATCTTGAAAAATATGCAGGTAGCCCTGGAGTTATATACCGTGCGCGATGAGACCGCACGCGATTTCGCCGGAACGCTGCGGCGTGTAGCGCAAATCGGCTATCGTGGAGTAGAATTTGCGGGCTATGGAAACCTGACTGCGCGAGAGATGTCGGCATTGCTAGCTGAGACGGGGCTGCTCCCGGTCAGCACGCATCTTGGGTTGGATGCGTTACAAGACTCGCAACTGGAGGCATCGATGCGCTATTGCCTGGATATTGGCTGCTCCTTTATCGTGCTGCCGTGGCTGGCGAATGAGTGGCGCACGCGCGAGGGCATGCAGGCGCTTGCTCCTCGCCTGAATGCTATCGGGCAGCGCTGCCAGGAACACGGTATCACTTTTGCCTATCATAACCACGACTTTGAATTCACCCGCGTTGATAGGATCTACCTCCTTGACTATTTGCTTCAAGCCACCGATGCCTCACTCGTTAAGATCGAGCTAGATGTGTACTGGGTCGCCTACGCAGGCCTCGATCCTGTTTCGTATCTTCACACACTGGGAAACCGTGTCGTACTTCTTCACCTCAAAGATATGGCTGCCGATCGTTCGATGACTGAAGTCGGCAAGGGTATGCTGGATATGCAGCAGATTTGCGCCTTCGCACAAAATCGCGGCCTATGGGGAATCGTCGAGCATGATCACCCCCAAATCCCTTCGCTTGAGAGCGCGAAGATATCTCTGGAATACTTCAGGTAGAAGAGCCTTGCAGATTCTCTTTGCCATGGTCATTCTCTGATGACTCCTGGTGGTCTGTCAATTATGCACAACAAGTGAGCGAGATACTCAAACGCCATCCGTCCAAATCCCGGTCTATTGAATACAAAACAAAACGATATTAGGAAATATCCTTTGTGTTTCAACAACCATTGCTTGTTCATACCTCACTACCAGCGAGATGGCTCACGACAGGAGCAAACGCTTCCATGTTCGTATCGGAAACGACGAAGTAGGAGAACCCGAAGCGTTCGCGTCGCCTCAGCAGGTCCTCGACGATCTGATCGCGCGTGCCGATAAAGATGGATGGCATGTCCAAAACGTCCTCGACAGCGATGCCACTCCACCCTCGCTCACGCGCGAGTTGTTCGGCTCGCTGTCGTCGCTGCTCGGTGAAGATCGGCGTCATGACCATATTCAGTTCCAGTTCGTGAAAGCGTTCCCCCGCGGCTTGACGGACCCACTCGACTTTCTGCGCGATTGTGGCGGGAAGGCGTTCCGTGATCTCCTCGGAAATGGTCCCGTTGGGCAGCGCTTTGGGAAGGATGCCGACGATCGTGGCTTCCCGTGCGGCAAGAGCCAACATGCGCTTACTTCCGGCCCCGACGAGGAGTGGGGGGTGAGGTCGCTGCACGGGCCTGGGAAAACCATTGAGGTTCGTGACCGTATAGTGGTTGCCTGCGTAGGTCAGTGGCTGATCGGCAAAGAGTCCCTTGAGGACGTGGATGGCCTCTTCCAGGCGGCTTACGCGTACACCCGCGCTTTCGAATGCCATCCCAGCCTGCTCGTACTCGGTGCGGAGCCACCCCGCGCCAATCCCAAGCTCGAATCGTCCTTCCGAGAGGAGATCGAGTGTTGCCGCTTCTCTCGCCAACATCACCGGATGCCTGTAGTCGTTATCAAGCACCAGGCTTCCAATTCTCAGGGTCCTGGTAGCATTGGCGGCAGCCATTAAGGCAATCAGCGGGGCCAACTGGTCTCCGAACGGCTCCCGAATGAAGTGATCTCGGATCAAGAATGTCGCGTAGCCGTCATCCTCTGCCTGGCGGGCTTTCGTGACCCACTCTTCAGCGGACTGCATCTGCTCGCAGATCACGCCGAAACGAAACGGTCGTAGTTTGTTCATAGCTCTTCTCCTTTCCGTGTCCGTCATATTGTAAAATGGAGCGATGGAGAAAGCGCTCCGATTCTTGCTCTTAAATTGTAAGGGTGAGACAGTGCCTGCTGAGTTACCAATTCTCAAAGCGAAGCGTATACATAAATGGTTTGTATATTCTGGACAAGACGGCACAGTTCCCCTCTTCTCTCTATGAGAGTTAGTCATAAGGAGTCACGCCAACTATGGAACTTCCTATTATCTTGCGGGTGAATGGAGCAGCCCACCAGCTTTCCATCGATACCCGAACGACGCTCCTGGACGCATTGCGCGAGCACCTCAAGCTCACCGGTCCTAAGAAAGGCTGCGACCACGGGCAGTGCGGCGCCTGTACCGTGCTGCTAGATGGCCGACGCGTGAACAGCTGCCTCGCCCTTGCCGTCGCGCATCAAGATGGCGAGATCGTCACGATAGAGGGGCTTGCCGATGATGGGAACCTGCACCCGCTGCAAAGGTCGTTCATCGAACACGATGCCTTCCAGTGCGGCTACTGTACCCCTGGGCAGATCTGCTCCGCCGTCGGGATGCTGCGTGAGGTCGAGGCGGGCTGGCCCAGTGCGGTGAGCACTGATGTGAACGCCGAGCATGTCACGCTCAGTGACGACGAGATTCGCGAACGTATGAGCGGCAATCTCTGCCGGTGCGCCGCGTATGCGAACATCGTCCCGGCCATAGCGGAGGTACTACCGATCCGATCACCTGACGCGGAGCGTAGAAGCGGCAGCCTCATTGGTGATCGGAATAAGGAGGTAGAGCGATGAATCCTTTCCGCTACGAACGTGCAAGTGACGCTTCCGCTGCCATCGCGATGCTTGCCCAGGCTCCATCAGCGGCCTTCCTCGGCGGCGGGACAAACCTCGTCGACCTTATGAAGCTAGGAGTCGCGCAGCCCGACCTGCTCATCGATGTCGCACACCTCCCCTACGACCGCATCGAACTGCTTCCCGACGGAGGAATACGAATCGGCGCTGCTGTGCGCAACAGCGACCTTGCCGCCGATCGCACGATTCGCGCGCGCTACCCTTTGCTCGCGCAGGCGCTGCTTGCGGGCGCCTCGGGCCAGCTACGCAACATGGCCACAACCGGTGGAAATCTGTTGCAGCGTACGCGCTGCGTCTACTTCCAGGATGTGTCGAAGCCGTGCAACAAGCGCGAGCCGGGCAGCGGCTGTCCCGCGCGCGAAGGCTATCACCGCAACCTGGCTATCCTCGGAGCATCGGAGGCGTGCATTGCGACGCATCCATCGGACATGGCTGTTGCGATGGTCGCCCTGGATGCCGTCGTGCGCGTGCTAGGGCCGAACAGCGAGCGCACCATCCCACTTACCAGTTTTCACCGCCTACCCGGCGACGAACCACAACGCGATACCGTGCTTGAGCACGGCGAGTTGATCACGGCCGTCGATCTGCCGCCATTGGCATTTGCGACGCGCTCCCACTACCGCAAGGTGCGCGACCGAGCGTCGTACGCATTCGCACTTGTCTCGGTTGCCGCAGCGATTGATGTTGCTGACGGCAAAGTGCGAGATGCGCGCATCGCCTTTGGCGGCGTCGCACATGTCCCGTGGCGGGCGACGAAAGCAGAGTCCGTGCTGCGCGGCGCGCCAGTGACCGAGGAGGTCTTTCGACAGGCGGCAGATGCCGAACTGGCCGACGCGCAGCCCCTGCGCGAGAATGCATTCAAGGTTCCGCTCGCACGCAACACTCTCGTTCGCACGCTGCTTGACCTGACACAGGAGGAGAGGCGATGATAAGCTCCACACAACAACGGGTCGTGGGTAAGCCCCTGGACCGTATCGACGGCCCAAAGAAAGTCACCGGCACCGCGACCTACGCTTTTGAGCACGCGGTCGACGAGGTGACGTATGCCTTCCCGGTCCAGAGCACTATCGCGAAAGGCCGAATCGTTTCGTTTGATACCAGCGCCGTGCTGGCTACCCCTGGTGTTATTACCGTACTCACGCACGAGAACGCACCGCGTCTCAAGGTACAGGAGGGCGAACTGGCGGTCTTGCAATCCGATGTGGCTGCGTACCGTGGTCAGTTTGTGGCCCTGGTGGTCGCTGAAACGCTGGAAGTTGCGCGCCAGGGAGCAGATGCTGTCATGGTGCGCTACGAGGAGTACCCTCATAGTGTCGTGCTTCGCCCCGACAGCAGCGAGCTTTACAAGCCCGATCATGTTAATCCCAACTACGAGACCGATACGACCAGCGGCGATGTCGAGGCCGCGCTGGCATCTGCTGCTGTCTCAATCGATCATACCTATACCACGCCGGCAGAACACAACAATCCGCTCGAACCGCACGCGACGATTGCCAGATGGACCAGCGACGGCGTCACCCTGTACGACTCGAACCAGGGGGCACACCGCATCCAGGAAGATGTTGCCCGGGTGTTCGGACTGGAGCCTGAGCGCGTGCGCGTCATTTCGCCCTATGTCGGTGGTGCATTCGGCTCGAAGGGTACCACCCATCCGCACGTCATTCTCACAGTGATGGCCGCGCAGGTGGTTGGTCGACCGGTAAAGTTCGCGCTCGCACGGCAGCACATGTTCGCGGTGGCTGGCTATCGCACGCCGACGATCCAGCGTATCCGCCTGGGCGCAGACAATGATGGTCGGCTGATCGCGATCGCACATGATGTCGTTGAGCAGACCTCGACCCTTCAGGAATTCGCCGAGCAGACCGCCCTCCCCACACGTATGATGTACGCGACACCAAACCGCTCTACTACGCACCGACTTGCACGGCTCGATGTGCCGACGCCCGCGTGGATGCGTGCGCCGGGCGAGTGTCCCGGCATGTACGCGCTGGAATCGGCGATGGACGAGCTGGCCATCGCGTGCGGGCTGGATCCCATCGAGCTACGTATTCGGAACGAACCCCAGGTCGACCCCGAGACCGGGCATCCCTTCAGCAGCCGCGGACTCGTTGCGTGCCTGCGGGAAGGGGCGCGGCGCTTCGGCTGGCAGTCGCGCAATCCGCAGCCCGGTAACCATGCCGACGGTCGCTGGCTCATCGGAAGCGGGGTTGCCGCCTCAACATATCCCACGCGTCGCAGACCATCGACCGCGATCGTCCGTGTTGATCGTGAGGGACATTACGGCGTTCTCATCGACGCTGCAGATATTGGGACCGGGGCGTGGACAGTCCTCACGCAGATCGCCGCGGATGCGCTCGACGTTCCACTGGAGCGCGTGCATCTCGCAATTGGCGACACCCGGCTGCCACGAGCACAGATCGCCGGTGGCTCGATGGGAACCGCCTCGTGGGGAACGGCCATCGTCGAAGCCGCCCACAAGCTCCGAGAGCGTTTGCAAGAAGTACACGACGTCATTCCTGCCGGGGGACTTGAAGTAACCGGCGAGGCCGGAGAGAATCCCGAGGCGCAGCGGTTTGCGATGCACGCTTTTGGCGCACAGTTTGCCGAGGTGCGCGTGAACCGCGATACCGGCGAGGTGCGCGTTCCGCGAATGCTGGGCGTCTTCGCTGCCGGCCGCATCATGAACGCAAAGCTGGCCCGTTCACAGTTGCTCGGTGGCATGACCATGGGGTTGTCCATGGCGCTCCACGAGGAGAGCGTGCTGGACCCGCGCTTCGGCGACTACGTGAACCATGACTTCGCTGAGTACCACATTGCGACAAACGCCGACGTGGGGACGATCGATGTGTCATGGATCGATGAAGACGATCCGTACGTCAACCCGATGGGCGCGAAAGGCATCGGCGAGATTGGGATTGTCGGAACTGCCGCCGCTATTGCCAATGCCGTTTATCACGCGACCGGCATTCGCGTGCGCGATTTGCCGATCACGCTCGATAAGCTCCTGTCCTAATGTGATCGCTCTCCCCTCCGTTCTACATTGCGCCATGTGATCGCTCTCCCCTCCGTTCTACATTGCGCCTGAATAGGTGGCAATGCAGAACGGAGGGGTAAAGGTTTCATCGTTATGGAATAGAAATGCGCAATCGCTTGTTCTCAATAAGTGAAAGGGGTAGCCACCCCACATACCACGATTGTTCTCAAACACTTTTCCCACCTATCCATCCCCGGTATATTTTTAGGGGTTTACGGTGGGCCTTTCCTCACACTTCACAAGATTTCGCACATCAGAAAGGATCGAGGCGCAGCCAAAAAATGTGCTGCGCTCTTGACACTATGACAAACAAAGCATTCACAATGAACAACTTTCCAAATACTGAGATCGACATCGCTCCTATCGAGGGCCATTCTATCGATGCTGACCAGCAAGGCACCACCTCGCCGACGCTACCGGCCCTCAACGACCAACAGGGAAGCCTCTCTGGAAGCGGTGTACTCGATATTACCGACGGCGGATTTGGCTTTCTCAGAGGGGAGCGGTTCCTGTCAGGTCGTGGAGACCTGTACGTCTC
>WNGP01000249.1_pt1 | contig 40504 bp, 42 predicted proteins | sample 5407671 | NCBI WGS metagenome assembly WNGP01 (sample SAMN13153381, study PRJNA577476) | soil metagenome | isolation source: 40 cm soil or saprolite under Garry oak tree replicate 2 | place: USA:California | collected 2016-06-15 | reverse complement strand
GGTCGCGGCGAAAATCGCGTTGCACAGCGCGGGCGCGAGCGGCGCGAGCGGCGTCTCGCCCAGCCCGCCCCAGAAGCCGCCGCTCGGGACGAGCACCGCTTCGATTCTCTTCGGCATCTCGGCGATGCGCATGATGCGGTAGTCGTGGAAGTTGGACTGCTCGACGCGGCCTTCCCTCAAGGTGATTTCGCCCCAGAGAACCGAAGTGAGCCCGTAGGCGACGCAGCTTTGCACCTGCGCCTCCGCCGAATCCGGATTCACCACGTAGCCCGGATCCACCGCCACCACCACGCGCCGGATGTCGAGCTCGCCCGCGCCGCTCACCGATACCTCGAACACCGCGGCCGCGTAGCTGCCGTGAGAATCCTGCACCGCGATGCCGCGGTGCACGCCGCCGGGAAGGGGCGAGCCCCAGCCCGAGGTTTTGGCCGCGGCATCGAGCACGCCGAGGTCCTTGGGCTTTCCCCGCAGCATGGCGCGGCGAAACTCGTAGGGGTCTTTGCCCGCGGCGTGCGCCAGCTCGTCGACGAAACATTCGCGCATGAAAGGGTTTTGCGAATGGAACACGGTCCGCATGAAACCGACCGGCACGTGGCTGTTCCTCATCGCGAACTCGATCCTCAGGTTCGGCACCTCGTAGGGCATGTCGACGATGCCGCCGAGCGCGTGCCTGTCCACGCCTTCCTTGATCTCCTGGGGTCGCACGCCCGCCATGATGGAGTGGCCGGCATCGCGGACGCGCCAGGCGGTGAGCTTGCCGCCCGGGTCGAGCGCCGCCTTGAAGCGCATCAGGGTCATCGGGCGGTAGTAGTCGTGCTGCATGTCCTCTTCGCGCGACCACAGCAGCTTCACCGGCGTGCCTTCCATCGCCTTTGCGATCGCCACCGCCTGCCGCGTGTAGTCCTGGAAGCCGCGCCGTCCGAAGCCCCCGCCCAAATGCGTCAGGTGCACCTCGACGTTCTCCAGCGGAACGCCCGCGGTCGCCGCCGCGGTCGCGTGTGTCGCTTCGGCGTTCTGCGTCGGCGCCCACACCTCGACGCGGTCGCCCTTCACGAGCGCGGTGCAGTTCATGGGTTCCATCGGAGCATGGTTGAGAAAAGGCGCGTAGTACTCCGACTCGATCACCTTGGCCGCGGAGGAGAAAGCCGCCTCGACGTTGCCGTCGTTGCGCGCGACCGGGACACTGGAATCCTCCAGGCCGAAGCGCACGAACTCGCGGATGCTCGCAGTCGACGCCCCGCCGTTCGGGCCCACGTCCCATTCGATCGCCAGGAGCTTGAGCATGCGGTTCGCGCGCCACCAGTTGTCGGCGACCACGGCGACGGCGTCTTCGAGCTGCACGACCTTGATCAAACCCCGCATACCCTTGATTCTTTCGTCCGCGACGGTCACGAGCCTGCCGCGAAACACCGGGCACTGCGCGATCGCGGCGTACGCCATTCCGGGCAGCTGCACGTCGATGCCGAACAGGGGCTTGCCCCTGACCTTGTCGGGGATGTCGAGGCGGCGGGCCGGCTTGCCGATGAGAGTCCATTCCTTGGGATCCTTCAGCTTCGCGTCCTTCGGCGGCTCGAGCTTGGAGGCCGCTTGAGCCACCTGGCCGAAGCGCAGTTTCCTCCGCGATGGCATATGCGTGATCACGCCGTTCTCCGCGTCGCATTCGGACCCTGGAACCTTCCATCTCTGCGCCGCGGCGGCAATGAGCATCTCGCGCGCCGCAGCGCCCGCCTGGCGCAGGTACTCCTGCGAGCTGCGGATCGACTGGCTGCCGCGGGTGGCCATCGAGCCCCACACCCGGTTGCGGCGCACCTGTTCGGCGGTCGAGACGAATTCGGTGCGCACCTTCCTCCAGTCGCACTCCAGCTCCTCCGCGACCAGCATGGGAAGTCCGGTGGAGCTGCCCTGCCCCATCTCCGAGCGCGCCACGCGGATCAGGACGCTGTTGTCGGGATTGACGACGATCCACGCCGTCAGCTCGGGAGCTTTGGCTCCCGCGGCGAGCGCGCGCGCCGGAACCGTCAGCTCGAGCGCGAGGCCGCCGCCGAGCGCCGTGGAGACCTTGAGAAAATCGCGGCGGGACTTGCGGAACGGAATCATCATGATGGACCAATTTATTCTGCGCTTCGTCCTTCTCTCCTGCAACAAAATCTTACGCGCTCGGCAGTTTGTAATCTCTGAACTCCTGCCGCAGCTTGGTCTTGAGCAGCTTCCCGGTCGCCGTATGCGGCAGTTGCTCGACGAAGGTGACGTCGTCGGGCCTCCACCACTTCGCGACCTTGCCTTCGTAGAATTTGAGCAGGTCCTCGCGCGTGACGCTCGCGCCGGGCTTCTTCACCGCGATCACGAGCGGCCGCTCGTCCCATTTCGAATGGCGCACGCCGATCACCGCGGCCTCCGCGATCGCCGGATGCGCCACGGCGATGTTCTCCAGGTCGATCGAGCTGATCCATTCGCCCCCCGACTTGATCACGTCCTTCGAGCGGTCGGTGATCTGCATGTAGCCGTCGGGGTCGATCGTGGCGACGTCGCCCGTGGGAAACCAGCCGTCGCGCAGCGGGTCGCCGCCCGCGCCCTTGAAGTATTCCTTGAGTATCCAGGGCCCGCGCACGAGGAGGTCGCCGAAGGCCTTGCCGTCGCGCGGCAGCTCTCTGCCCTCCCCGTCGACGATTTTCATCTCGACGCCGTAGATCGTGCGCCCCTGCTTGCATTCCACCTCGCGCTTCCTGTCGCGGGGCAGCGCCGCGTGCTTGGCCTTCAGCGTGCAGAAGCTGCCGAGCGGGCTCATCTCGGTCATTCCCCAGGCGTGCTGGCATTGCACGCCATGGTCGTCGCGGAAGGCATCGATCATCGCCGGAGGGCAGGCCGACCCGCCGACGGTGACGTTCTTGAGCGTGCTGAATTTGAGATTGTTCTGCTTCATGTAGGCGAGCAGCGCGAGCCACACGGTGGGCACGCCGGCGCTCGCGGTCACTTTCTCTCCTTCGAAGAGCTCGTACAGGCTCTTGCCGTCGAGACCCGCTCCGGGGAAAACCAGCTTCGCGCCGTTCAGCGGCGCGAGATACGGAATGCCCCAGGCGTTGACGTGGAACATGGGAACGACCGGAAGAACCACCGTGCGCGCCGAGCAATTCATCACGTCCGGGAGCGACGCCGCATAGGCGTGCAGGATGGTGGAACGGTTGGCGTAGAGCACGCCCTTGGGATTGCCGGTCGTGCCCGAGGTGTAGCACAGGCCCGCGGCGGTCCATTCGTCGAACTGCGGCCACTCGTAATCGCCGTCCTCGCGCGCGATCAGCTCCTCGTAGCACAGCAGGTTCGGCAAATTGACCTGAGGCATGTGGGCGCGGTCTGTCATCGCCACCCAGCCCTTGACGCCCTTGCACGCCGGGGCGAGCTTTTCGACGAGCGGCGCGAAGCTGAGGTCGAAAAAGACGTAACGGTCTTCCGCGTCGTTGACGATGAAGACCAGCTGCTCCGGAAAAAGCCGCGGATTGACCGTGTGCACCACGGCGCCCATTCCGGCGACACCGTAGTAGAGCTCGAAGTGGCGGAACCCGTTCCAGGCGAGAGTGCCGACGCGCTCGCCCTGCTTCACACGCAGGCGCGCGAGCGCCTGGGCGAGCCGCTTCGAGCGCCGGTGCGCCTCGGTATACGTATATCGGTGGATCGGGCCCTCGACGGTGCGCGACACGATTTCCGTGTCGCCGTGGCTGCGGTCGGCATGCGCGATGATCGACGAGACGAGCAGCGGCATGTCCATCATTTGAGCGCGCATGGTTTGTCTCCAGGGCAGCCGAGGGGGCCGGGGAAAATTACCCTGCGCGCAAACCCGTGTCAATCTACAATCGGGAAGGAGCGTAAGCTGACACTACGGCCATGAGCGTCAAGAAACTCCTCGATCTCACCGGAAAGGTCGCGCTCGTCACCGGCGGTTCCCGCGGCCTCGGGCTGCAGATCGCCGAGGCGCTGGGCGAAATGGGCGCGAAGCTCGCGATCACCGCGAGGAAACCGGACGAGCTGGAGCAGGCGCGCGAAGTCCTCGCGAGGCAGCGCATCGACGCCCTGACGCTCGTCTGCGACATTTCCCGGCCGGAAGCCATCGAACCGATGGTGTCGAAGCTGCTCGAGCGCCACGGGAAAGTGGACGTCCTCGTCAACAACGCGGGCGCCACATGGGGCGCGCCCGCCGAAGACCATCCGCTGGAAGCCTGGCAGAAGCTCTTGAACCTCAACTTGACGGGAACGTTTCTCGTGACCCAGGCGGTGGGAAAACGCTCGATGATCCCGAACCGCTATGGCAGAATCATCAACGTCGCATCGATCGCGGGACTGCGCGGCAATCCCGTGGACATGCTGGAGACGCTGGGCTACAACACGACGAAGGGGGGGCTCGTGAATTTCACGCGCGCGCTGGCAGCCGAATGGGGCGAGCACGGCATCACGGTGAACGCCATCGCGCCGGGTTTCTTTCCTTCGAAGATGACCCAGGCGTCGCTCGAGAGGCTCGGCGAGAAGATCGTCGCGCGCACGCCGCTGCGCCGGCTCGGCGACGCAGAGGACCTGAAGGGGCTCGTGGTCCTGCTTGCCTCGGATGCCTCGCGCCACATCACCGGGCAGGTCATCGCGGTCGATGGAGGCGCAAGTGTCGCCTGAAGGAGCCGCGATGACGCCGAGCTCCGCCGGCATCAAGATCCCGTTTACCGAGCACCTCGGAATCCAGCTCGTCGAGATGACGAAGGAGCACGCAGTGGTTTCGCTCAGGAAGCGCCCGGAGCTCTTGAACAGCTGGGGCGCGACTCACGGCGGGGTGATCATGACCATGCTCGACCTCGTCATGAGCTGGGCGGTGCGCGCGCACTACGGAGTGGCCGGCGGCGTGCTGACCGTCGACTTGAGCGTCGGCTTCATGAAAGGCAGCTTCGGCGACAAGGTGACGGCCGAAGGCAAGGTCCTGCACGGAGGCAAATCCACCGCCTTCTGCGAAGCCGAGGCGCGCGACGACAAGGGCGCGCTCCTCGCCAAGGCGATCGGGACTTTCAAGCTGCTCACCGAGAAGGAGAAAAAGAACGGATGACTGGCCGTTCAAAAGCCCGTCTCTAAGAGCGCGTTCAGTCCGGTCATTTCTTATCCAATATTGTTTTCGCCGTGAGCTCGCCAAACGTTCGACTCAAATAGCCGAGGCGAGCTGTGTTTTGGCCGCCACCGAAACCACCGAGCGCATAGGAAGCGTCTATCGTGAATTTGTTGAGCACTTTTCCGTCTGAAGCCTTCAATGTCACCACGCCCTCCATATTGTCTGACCCCGCCATAAAGCCAAACATTATCGCGGTAGCCGCATTGCGTACTCTAAGCGCGTTGACAACAACATCTACGATGTTCTCCGACTTCTCATCGTAGAGATTTTTTTCCTTTAACTGAGTGACAATCGCCTCCTCCAGCTTCAACTCCTGGAAACGGGCGGCTTTGTCCGCATCCGCTGCAATTGCGGGGGACATCGCCGTTGAGACCTTGCCATACTTTGCACCGCTGTATTGATAGACAGCGGGAGCATCGTTGTCCCTTCTCACATTTGACGAACAGCCGCCAAGATAGGCCACAGAAATCGCGATCAAAAACTTAAAAATACGGGCGTTCATGACCATTCCTCCTTAGGTGAAGTCTTGTCTTTGCAAGTTTCTTTTCCCGGCACTCAGCGCCTAGCGTAACCGTACCCGATACTGGGCAAACAGGATGAGCGGATAGGTGACATCAGTGCGCACGGCGACGAACACCAAGACCGTGGTGATGGAATTCCGTGGGGCCCCCCTCACTGCCTATGTTTGTGGGTGAAACTGAAGCAGCGAAAAAAAGCTTACACCCGGCAAAATTCCTGGGTCAACTGTTTTTTTTTCAACAACGGGTAAACCCCGCTGCACCGCATCCGCTCTATCGCACGTATCGGGACTGCGCGCATGGCGCGACGACGCCCTACTCGATCTTCGGCGCGAGCAGCATCTCCCCTCCGCCGAGTATCAAGCGGTTCCAGGTGGGAGAGACGACGATCTCGTTCACGCACACGTGCGCCGGGGATTCGGCGACGAAGCGCACGACGCGCCCTACGTCCTCCATCTTCAGCATACGCGCCTGGTCTTCCGGCGATGGCGGCTTCGGCCGCGCTTTTTGCAGAGGAGTCACCGTCTCGCCCGGATGGACGGCACAAGCGCGGATCCCGTGCATGCCTTCCTCGATGTTGATCTGGTGGACCAGCGCGATGAGCGCCTGCTTGCTCGCGTTGTAGGCCGCGCCGCCGAGATAGCTCTGATAGCGGGCGAACCATGACGCGATATGGATCACGAGGCCGTCGCGCCGCTTGCGCATCGAAGGCAGCACGGCGAGCGTGCAGTAAAGCGCGCCGTTCAGATTGACGCCGACCACGCGGTCCCATTCCGCGGCGTCGAGGTCCTTGAAGAAGCGCTTCGGGACGTTGGTGCCGGCGCAATTGACGAGGGCATCGATACGACCGTGGCGACCGAGGATCGCGGCCGCGGAGCGTTCGACCGCCCGCTTGTCGCTGGTATCGACCGCCTCGGCTTCGCCTTTGCCGCCGGCTTGCTTGATCAGCGCCGCGGTTTCGGAGAGCGCATCGGCCCGCCTCCCCGACACAACCACCGTCGCGCCGCCTCTTGCGAGCTCGACCGCGCACGCCTGCCCGATGCCGCTGCCGCCGCCCGTAACCCACGCGACTTTTCCGCTCAGTGGTTCGATCACGCGACGCTCTCCGTGGTTTCCAGAATCGGCGGCAGAGGCGAGTCGAGCGCCGCGCAGATCGCGCGCAGCAGCTCCCCTTCCGCAAGCGTGAGTCTATCATCGGCCATCACCGTGGCGACGCAGGCCTTGATGAACAGAGGCTTTTTCAGCGGCGCGAGCAGGTTCAGCTCGTTGAGGGCGCTCTCCACCGCCGCGATGTTCAGCTCGGGAGGCGAGCGCAGCACCCCTCCCGGTACGCCGAGAGCGGCCATCCCTTTGTCGAACGCGGCCATCCCGCCCTTGCCGGAGTGCGCGAGCAGCGAGAGCACGACGGCTGCCTCGGTTGCCACCGCGTCGACGCTGCGGTACTTCACGGCCGGCGGGCGCCTGGGCTCTTTCTGGATCTGGGTCCTGCACAGCGTGAGCAGCACGAATTCGCCGAGCGTGATCTTGCGGTCGGCTTCGATCACGGCTTTGATCCTCTCGAGCAGAGCGTCGCGCTCGGGTCCGGGCAGCCGCTTCAGGGTCGGGATCACCAATCCGAGCACGGGAAGCCGCGCGCGCGCGCCGAGCGGTTTCAGCGCGTCGGCAAAGCGCGCGCCTTGCGCGGCGACCTCAGCGCCGGAGCCCTCCCCGATCATGGCGAGCTGCGCCTCGCGCAGCTCGCCCTCACCCAGGAGGAGCGCGAACAGCGCCGCTTGCGCGCCTTCGTCGCGCCCGACTGCGGCGCGGATCTCCGCAGGAATGGCGTCGAGCGTTGCGCGCGCATGATCGAGGTGGGCGGAGGACGGATTGCCGATGCTTTCGACCAATGACGCCGGCCCCGTGGGGCGAACCGCATAGAGCGGACTCGCGAACTCGCTCACGACCGGGCTTGCCTGCGCCGACAGGGCCGCGGCCTCGGCGCGCTCCATGCGCTCGCCCAGCAGCCGCTTGGCGCCGGGGCCTAGCAGTCGCTCGATGCGCTCATCGAGCGGGGGATGATCGTGAAACAAGGCAAACTCGAAATAGTCGTTGACGGGGGCGCCGATGCACATATGGGAAAGCTCCTCGGCGTGGCGCTGCGCGATGGTGCTGCCGCGCCGGGCGATCTTGAACAAGGCTCCCCCGATGCCGTCCGGATTGCGGGTGAACTGCACCGCGGACGCGTCGGCGAGGAACTCGCGCTCGCGGGAGATCACCGCCTTGATCAGCCGGCCCGCCAGCACGCCTATCGAACCGATCAGCCACAGGAGGAGCCCGAGGAAGAACACCCGGATGTCCGTTCCCGCGCGACGCAGGTCGTCACCGTCGCGGATCCCCGTCATCAGGAAGGCTCCGATCGACCCGATCATCACGATGCCGGCGATCACTCCGACGAGGTGAATATTGAGACGCATGTCGCCGTTCAGAATGTGACTGAACTCGTGCGCCACGACCCCCTGCAGCTCGTCCCGGTTGAGCTGCTCCAACGCGCCCCGCGTCACGATGACCGTCGCCTCGTTGGGGGAGTAGCCGGCGGCGAAGGCGTTGATCGTACGCTGGTCATCCATCACGAACGCGAGCGGCACGGTGATCCCCGAGGCGAGCGCCATCTCCTCGACGACGTTGAGCAAGCGGCGCTCCGCCGGCGCGCCGGTGTCGCGCTTCACGTGGCGCGCGCCGATCAGGTCCGCGACCGCGACCCCGCCGCCGGAGAGCTGGTACAACCGCGACGCGGTTCCCCAGCCGATGACGAGCAGCGTGGCGAAGGCAGACCACACGTAAACGGAGCGGGGAACCTGCTGCAATAAGCTGCCCGAATACAGGATTCGCACGTCGAACAACCAGATGTACACGATTGCGCACACCAGATCGAAAGCGGCGACGATGGCGGCGACGGCAAGCACGAACAGCAGGAGCATCAGCCACGTGCGGCGCCGGGCCCGGTGCTGTTGCTCGAAGAAATCCATTGCGCCGCCGGCGCGGCCGCGGCACTAGGTGAACGACACCTTGACGGGCTTGCGCTCCTCGGGAGACTCGGTGGATTCGAGCAGGGTCGCCTCCTTGAAACCGCCGAAGCCGGCGACGAAATTGTCCGGGAAGCTCTCGATCGCGGTGTTGTAGCTCATGACCGCGTCGTTATAGGCCTGGCGGGCGAACGAAATCTTGTTCTCGGTGCTGGTGAGCTCCTCGGAGAGCTGCATCATCGTCTGGTTGGCCTTGAGGTCGGGGTAGGCCTCGGAAAGCGCGAAGAACCGGCCCAGCGCTCCGGACAGGCCCGCCTCCGCCGCCGCCAGGTGCTTCATCGCCTCGGCGTCGGCCGGATTGGCGGCGGCGCGCTGATTGGCGCTCTGCGCACCGTTCCTCGCCGCGATCACCGCTTCGAGCGTCTCGCGCTCGTGCTTGATATAGCCCTTGGCCGTCTCCACCAGGTTCGGGATCAGGTCGTAGCGGCGCTTCAGCTGGACGTCGATCTGCGCAAAGGCGTTTTTGAAGCGGTTGCGCTGCGCTACCAGTCCATTGTAGATCGAGATCAGCCACACCACGGCGGCGACGACGATGCCGACGACAATCCAGAATCCCCAACTCATGTCTCCCTCCTTTGGTAACGCGGATTCAGTCGTCGCGCACGACGACGGTACCAGCGAGCTTGTCGTGCCAGCCCTGCTTGCGCTTGTCGAAGGCGATCCAGATGAATCCGAGCATGAAGATGCAGGAGACGATATAGGCAAAGAAGCGGCCGATCAGCCTGCCCGTGGACGCCGGTGCTAAAGTCTCTGCGTTGACGATTTTCGCTTTGATCAACATTTTTCCCGGCGTCGCACCCCGGAACCTCCAGAAGAGGATCGTCGCGATAATCAATGCAATCTGCACCTTGATGTCGAGCAGAGCGGCAAGGGCTGAATTGGAACTGCTGAGGACCTCAAGCGTTCGCACTGCGTCGGCGTTCGGATCGCCCGAGGAGGTCAACAAGGCGGAGAATTCTGTCCCGAGCCGGCTGAGATAGCCTCCCCCGTAGAGCGCAATCATCACGGGAAGAAGCACGACAACGAGGACCAGCACGTCGATGAAGAAGGCAAGCAGGCGCTTCCAGAACCCCACGTATTGCGGTTCGCGCGACATCACGGTTTCAGCCATGGTCACCCCCTTCGGCGCATGGTAGCCCGACATTTGTGACCGAAGCAACAGCGCTTTATGATGGCCCGGGAATCCGGAAAGGTCGCGCATGAAAGCCGTGCTGTGCAAGAACTGGGGACCACCCGACACGCTCGTAGTCGAGGATATTCCTTCGCCGAAACCGGGGAAAGGACAGCTTTTGGTTTCAGTAAAGGCAAGCGGGGTGAATTTTCCCGACGTCCTCCTCATCCAGAACAAGTACCAGTTCAAGCCCGAGCTGCCCTTCTCTCCGGGGAGCGAGATCGCCGGCGTGGTCAGGCAGGTCGGCGAAGGCGTGCACGGTTTCATGCCCGGGGACCGGGTGATGGCGCACATCCGCTGGGGCGGCTATGCGGAGGAGGCCGTGGTCGACGAGACGCTCGCCACGCCGGTTCCGGCCGGCCTCGATTTCACGGTCGCCGCCTCGTTCGGCCTCGTCTACGCGACGGCCTACCACGCGCTCAAGGACCGCGCGGGAATCAAGTCGGGCGAGGCGCTGCTCGTGCTCGGCGCGGCGGGCGGCGTCGGTCTTGCCGCGGTGGAACTCGGCAAGCTCTTCGGTGCGCGCGTGATCGCCTGCGCCTCCTCCGACGAGAAGCTCGAGACCTGCAAGCGTTTCGGCGCTGAAGTCACGATCAACTACGAGCGCGAGGACCTGCGCGAAGCCCTCAAGAATCTGGGCAGCGCCGTCGACATCGTTCTGGATCCGGTCGGCGGAAAGTATTCCGAGCCTGCCGTTCGTGCGATGGCCTGGAAGGGACGCTACCTCGTGGTCGGCTTCGCCTCGGGCGAAATCCCAAAGATCCCGCTCAACCTGGCGCTGCTCAAGGGCTGCGCTATCGTGGGCGTTTTCTGGGGTGAGTTCGCCAGGCGGGAGCGCGATCTCAACGCGGCGAACCTGAGGGAGCTGACAGCGTGGCTGCGCGCCAAGAAGATCAAGCCGCTGGTGAGCGCAAGCTACCCGCTCGAGCGCGCCGCCGATGCGCTCAACGACATGATGAACCGCAAGGTTCAGGGAAAGGTCGTGCTGACTGCAGACTAGTCGTGGAGGACTTCAGCGCGGGGTTTCGCTGGCAGCCGCGGAGACCGGCACCCACTGCGAGGGACAGCTGGAGACGTTGGGGTAGTAGTCGTTGTAATCCGGGCAGTAGTAATACACGCCCCCGCCCTGCTCGATATAGGCCGGCGGTTCGGTATAGACCGGCGGGGCCGCGTACACCGGAGGATAGTAGGGATACGGATAAAAGAACGGCGCGCCGACCACGACCGTGCCGCCGACGACTACGCGGTGGCGATGGAAGAAGGGAGGACGACCGATAAACACCGGCCCGGAGCGAACGCCCACGAATGGCCGTCCAATGGGACGTCCGACGTGAAAGCCGACGGCTGCTACTCCATGTCCGCTGTGAACGCCCATGGACGTCCCGCCACCGTGGAATCCTCCGCCGCCCCCATGACCTCCGCCGCCTCTGCCGCCGCGTGCGAGGACGGCGTCTGAGCTTACCAGCAGCACCATTCCCAGCAGAATCGCAATCGGTCGTTTCATTGGAGTCTCCTTTCAGGAGAACCCGGCTCTGAAGAAGTGTAACGCCGGCGCTCGGCCGGCGTTGACCTTTTACACCTCGTTACATCCGGCATCGCTCAGCACTCCGCCTCGCCCGCGCGGGGCGCGGGCCGCGCGACGAATCCGAACCGGCGGGGAACATCCGCGGCGCGAATCGAAGCGATCGGCGCGTTCTTGCCTTGCAGCATCACTTGCGCTTCGGCACCTTGCGCGACGCCTTCCAGGAGCCGCTCGACCGTCCGACCGCGGACGTCGGTGAGGCGCTCGAGAACGGCGGAAAGATCGCGGTCTAGGAGAACGCCGATACCGAGCTCGGTTTCGAGGAGCAGTGCGCCAGCGTCGTCGAGAAACATCGCTTGGAGCGCGCGCGGCACCGCGCCGGTGTGCGCGAGAAGCCCCTGCCCCGCGTCGTCGAGCCGGTAGACCCACGGCGTGTAATCGAGGGCGACGAACACCCGTTGCGGGCCGTTTTGGAAATAGCAGCGGCCTTCGGAATCCGACGCGTAATTCCTGCCGATGAACTCCCTGATTGCGGCATGGGCGATGCGCTCGAAGCGCCCCTCGACAGTTTTGATCATCCAGTTTCCGCGCCGATCGAGGGAAAGCCAGCCGTACACCGCCGGCACGTCCGGCCACTTCAGCATTGAGCGCAATACGATCTCGTCCATCGGAGCTCTGGTATGCTCGGAGTCTAATCCACAAGCGGATCCGGCCCCGAATGAAGGGCAAACGCATGAGCGAGAAACAATTCAAATACTACTTCGAAGATTTCCGCGTCGGCATGCGCATGGAAGGCATCGGGATGTTCAGGCGGCGCAACGCCGCCTGAATCGGGCGCCCGCCACCCTACGGAAGGCGGTACAAAAGCAGCCGGTAGATCTTGTAGCGCTCGAAGACTTCCTTGCTGCGGTGGCCGGAGAAATACTTGCAATTCACCCGGTCCAGTTTCTTGCGCAGCAGCCTGAGCGCGAGCCGCGCGAGCAGCGGATAGCGGCACTCGATGTAGCGCCCGATCGTGAGCGTGGCCGGCCTGATCCTGTTCATCAGAACATCGTTCACCAGCTCCATGTTGGGACTGATGCGCCGCGTGATGTCCTCGTCCTTGACGAGAACGAACGGCGTCAGCTTCATCGAAGCGTAAAAATCCTTCAGCGGATGGCCGCCGCCGAAGCCGGGATCGAGGGACCCGCTCTCTGGCGCATCGCTCTTGAAGAAATCGGAAATGAGGAGCAGCCCTCCCGGCTTCAGGATCGCCTGGAGGATCGGCAAGGAAACCGACGGCGAAATGTACTGGAAGCTTTCGCTGAACAGCACGACATCGTAGTGGCGCCGGCACTGCTCGACCGGAAAATCCTCGAAGCAACACTCGAAAATCCGCGACCGATAGCCCGAGCGATTCGCCAGCTTCCGGCGCACTGCGTCGCTGAGGTCCTTGGACGGGATGACGCCGTCCGCGCGGTAGCCTCGGTCGAGCATCTGCCGCAGCAGCTGCCCCGTGCCGCAGCCGATGTCGAGAACGCGGACCTCGCGTTCGGGCGCGGGCAGCTGCGCGATCAGCATGTCGTTGTAACGCTGCTGGGCGGCGGCGAGATTGCCGAGCTTAAGCTCGAGGTCTGCGTCCCAGAGCCCGTAGTGCAGGTCTTCAACGTCGAGGAGCTGCCGCGTCAGGAGCAGGCCCAGCTCCCTGGTGTGCATTTTCTTCGTTTTCATCGCCTCCTCAGGCGGGCCGCTTTCGTCGGCGGCTGCGCGCTCAGCGGAACCGGGCACGGAAAACCTCACAGTCCGCGCCCGCGGGGCCATCGTCAGACCGCGTCTGCGCTGGCGAGGTGCGGCTTTTCTTTCTCCGGCTTCTGATTCCAGCGCGAATAGTTCTCGGCGTGCTTGGAGCGGATGCTGTCCATGTTCTCGCGCGCCCACTGCTCGGACTCCGGTGTGTTTGCAACCAGCCGGCACTCCCTGAGGCAGCTTTCGGCCTCCCTGGAAAAATCTCCGCCCTTCTTGACCGGGGCGAGCGAGAAGCGTGCGCGAAACGCGCCCATGCGCGGAGTGACGAAGGCGTAATAGGTCCGACCCGGCGCGAGGTCCGCCGACATGTAATCGGCGCTTTCTGACACCACCATGAACAGGCGTCTTCCGGCATCGACCTCGTGCGCGACCATGGTCTTGTTTGCGACCAGGCCCACGAGCTCGGGGTTGTCGTTGCGGATCTCGAACACGCTCGACCCAATCGCCTGGCCGAGGAACGAGGAGCGCATGAACACCACCATCGCCTTGCCCGGCGCGGGAGCCTTTACCGCCGTTCCCGCCGGCATTTCCTTCATGTACTTGATGGTGCCGCACCCCGAGACGAGGAGCGCGAGCGCCGCGAAACCAAGCAATCTCAACCGTGAGCCCATTCGCTGCATCATGATCTCTCCTTCCCTCTGAAATGACTCTTCGCTCTCTTTGCCGCCGGCGGGGGCGGGAGCGTCCAGACATGCGGAGTCCCGCGTGGTTTCCGTCTTGGTCCTGGAGGTCACGGAGGATATCATTCCGGCTTGATGCCCGCAGCCTTCACCACCGGCCACCACTTCTCGATCTCGGCTTTGTGAAAGGCGCCGAGAGCCTCCGGGGTCTGTTGCTCGCGCCGCGGGATCTCCTGGCCCAGATCGGCGAGGCGCGCTCGCACCGTCGTATCGGCGAGCGCCGCGACAATGGCTGCGTTCAGCTTCGCCACGACATCGCGGGGCGTGCCGCGCGGCGCCCAGATTCCGTACCACACCGAAACATGCAGCCCCGGCAGGCCCGCTTCGTCCACGGTGGGTATCTCAGGCGCCGCAGCCAGGCGTGCCTTCGCGGTGATCGCGTAGGCCCTGATCTTGCCGCCGCGCACCTGCGGAATGGAGTTCGAAGCCTGGTCGATCATCAGTTCGATGCGACCGGCGACGAGATCCAGCATCGCCGGCCCGGTGCCCCTGTAGGGCACGAGCTCGAACCGGGTTCCGGTCGCGTTCTGGAAGTAGATCCCGCCGATGTGCGTCGCCGATCCCGATCCGGCGGTTCCCGCCGAGGCCTTGCCCGGATTGGCCTTCAGCCACCCGATCAATTCCTTCAAGTCTCTTGCCGGGAACGAAGCGTTCGTGACGATCATCAGCGGATTGCTCGCGATCATCGCCAGCGGCTCCAGGTCCTTGAGCAGGTCGTACTGCAACGCATAGACCGCGCCGTTGATGACGTGGGTGCCCCAGTGGCCGATGCTGAGCGTGTAGCCGTCGGGGGCCGCGCGTGCGACCCGGCCCACGCCGAGGGTGCCGGACGCGCCGACGACGTCTTCAACCACGATGGTCTGGCCGAGCGTCTTCCCCATCGGGGCGGCGATGATGCGGGCGATCGTGTCCACCGGCCCGCCCGCGGCAAACGGCACCACCATCGTGACCGGCCTTGACGGGTAGTTCTGGGCCAGGGCGGCGGAGAGTCCCGTGAAAATCGCCGCGAGCGCAAAAACCGCGGATGCTGGCTTCATTCCGGAGAAGGCGTTTGCGCCTCCCTCGTACTAGTACCGCTTTCCGGCGCTGAACTCCGCTTTGATGCGCGCCACCTGTTTTCGCACGGCTTCGAGCTCGGCCCGGGCCACCTTGGCCTTCAGCTCGTTCTCTTCGTCCGGCGCGGCATCAGCATTCTCCGAAGACCGGGACGACAAAGCCGCCTGAGCATCCCGGAACCGCCCGGCAGCCGCGTTCCACTGCTCGACCAGTTGCTGTTCCTGTTTCCGCCATGCTTTTCGCTTGTCCATGGAGCCGCTCAGGATATAGAAACGCCCCCGTTCTGTCGAGGAATGGGCGTTCGAGGCGTGCAACCTCGCCCGGCGGACCGAATGCCCGGATCCCTCTTTCGGAGGCCGCATAAAAAAGCCCGGCTGCCCGGGCTCCTTTTCCCAGCCGGCGTCGTTGTTACGCGATAGGCTTGATGTTGACGGCCTGATCGCCTTTCGGACCGGCGGTGATATCGAACGATACCTTCTGGTTTTCTTTCAGGGACTTGAAGCCGCTGCCCTGGATCGCCGAGAAGTGCGCGAACAGATCCTTGCCGCCGCCGTCCGGAGTGATGAACCCGAAACCCTTGGAGTCGTTGAACCACTTGACCGTACCTGTACTCATTTGCACATTTCCTAAAAAAAATTGTAAGAAGGCTTTCGCCCGGAGCGCGGGAACTTCAAGGGGAGAGAGAAAACGACGACCTGATGAGGTGAGCGTGCGTAAGCGGTTGCAGCTGGACCAGACGATCTCGGCTTGGAGAATCCTGCGCGCTCCTTATACACGCGCAATCCGACTGCGTCAAGCGACCTGCACCCCGCATATGCGGCGGCGGCCCGGTGCAACTCAAGCCGAACGCACCGATTCAGGTCTCCAGTTCCGCGTCAGGGAGTGCCGGGTCCGACTGGGGCCGGGACAGCCCGGCGCAAACCACCCGATTGCGGCCCGCCTTTTTGGCAGCATACAGAGCGTCATCGGCGTGTTTCATCCAGGAGTCCAGTGACTCGCCGGGTTGAAGCTCGCTCACCCCTATGCTCACTGTCAGCTGCTGGTCATCGAGCGGACGCGATTCCGCGATGGAAGCGCGAAGCTGCTCCGCGACCACGGCGGCCGCAGCCTCTTGCGTGTCGGGCAGCAACAACATGAATTCCTCGCCGCCGATCCGAAACAGCAGATCGAGCTTGCGCGAGCGCTTCCCGACCAGCGAAACGATTCCCTTCAGCACGCTGTCGCCCTTCGCATGGCCGAACTGATCGTTGATGCTCTTGAAGCGATCGACATCGATCAGCAGCAACGAAGCCGAGGCCGAGTTGCGCCGCTGCCGTTCGATGGCGTCGCTCAGGCAGCGCTCCATGTGGCGCCGGTTGAAGACGCCGGTCAGCGGGTCCACGATCGCCTGGTCGAGGAGCCTGCGATGCAGGTCGACGATGATGCTCAGGACGATGTTGGCGAGGACGATGGTGAGCGTGAGCGTGACGAAAAACCGGATGGTGTACGCAAGGTCTATGTAGTGATACACCAGCGCGCTGATGATCAGAAGCAGCAAAATGCTGCCTGCATTGGCCATGCGCCGCGAAAGGGCGAAAGTGAAGAGCAGCACCGTGGGATAAGCCCATAGCGCGCCGAAAAAGCCCTGGACCTTGAGGGAAATTGCCGTGCCCGCCGCGATGGGGACGAGCAGCAATATCAGCGGAATAGGCGGAGATTTCTTCAGGTAGATGGCGAAAGCGTCGACGCCGAGAACAAGGAACGCGCACAGAATTCCCGCTCCCAACCCAGGATTCCCCTGCACGAAAGCGTTGACCGAGAACGGAAGGAGGCAAACCGCCGCGGCGCTCGCCAGGCCGTACATGATCCGCCCGCGGTAGGGGGCGAGCGGATCCCCTCCGGTTTCGACTGGGCTTGTGCCTTGCATCGCGTTCCCCTCCCCAGTCGCGGTCAGATACGAGTTCTCATCCTATTACAAAGAAAATCGACTCTGAACCTATTTTTCCAGCACAGCTTCGATGCCGACCATCAACTGGTAGCGGCTATAGTCGTACATGTCCAGGTTCGATTCGTTTCGATAGTAGCTGGTCTCGATGAACGCACGCCACGGAGCGGTCAGGCGACGATTGGCGCGCAAGGCGAACCCGTATCGGTCGTCTTTGCGCGTGACCTCGAGGGTGCCCACGTTGAGACGATCAGGATCGTTGTAGCGGCTGACGCGATATTCGCCGCGCGCGTCGGCCTGCCAGGCGCCGACATTGCGCAGGGCGACGGTCGCGAACAGCGAATGGCGCGTCGGCGAGACGCTGGAGAAGTCGGCTCCCTGCTCGAGATCCCTGCGATTGTTGAGCTCAAGCTGATAGCCGACTCGGAAAAGAGCGGGCGCCAGCGCGAAGCCCGCGTCCGCCGACAAGCGCTGCTGCCACCCGTCGAGATACTCGTAGCCGCCGCCACCGGCGATGTGCCCGAGCTGATAGCGCCCGCGCAGGTCGTGGCCGGCATCCAGGCGGCTGCGCGCCTGCACATCGACTGCCGCGAGCTGCTCGAGGCGTCCGCCGCCGATGTACGCCGTGTCGAAATAACCGCCGACGCTGGTCTGCAAGCGACCCGAATCGGTCTCGTAGCTCAGGCCGGCACGCGACCCCGCCAGGTCGAACTGGCTCAGATCTCTGTACTTCCGCAGGACCAGGCCCCCGTGGGCATACCACCCGCGCGCGGTGTTACCCGCCAGACGATGACTGGCCGCGGCCAGCGCCTCGACAAACGGGGCGCCCTGGTGGCTGACTCCGACTGTCGCGGCGTCCGGCGACAGCGTTGCGTTGCTGTCGTAGCCCCCGGCCAAGGAGACCACGGCGCTCGTCCGCGGCAACGGCGGCGCGGCGCCGAGCCGCTCGAGGGCCGTAGCTGCGAGCGTGCGCAAGTTCGGGTCAGTGGTCGTGAGGTGTGCTCGTTCGAAGTACGCGATCGCCTGCAGCTCGCGACCCGTGCGCTGCGCGATCAGACCGAGGTTGTAGTGGGCGAGAGCAGCCCACTCCGGGTCGCTCGCGAGCCCCTGGAACTCGCGCTCGGACTCCGGGTAGCGCTGCAGCCGGTAATACGCCGCGCCGAGGTTGTAGTGCAGGCCCCGAGTGTCCAGGCCCGCCTTCCGCGCATCGAGGAACAACTGAAGCGCCGCGGGGTAATCGCCCGCGCGAAATGCCTTGACGCCCTGCTCGAAAGCCTGCGTGCCGTCCGCGGCGGCGCCGACAGGCTGCCACGCAACGACGCTAAGGAGTAAAGCGACGACGACAAGGCAGGGAATCCCAAAGGCGCTTGTTTTTCCCTCTTGTGGCCTTCGCCCCCGAATAAACGCGCGCACCCGCCGGAGTGTAACCCGGCAGGGAGCGTGCCTGGGGTGACGACCGCGTTACGGCCGCCCGGATTTCGACGGGATATTCAGGCTGCGGTCGCGAACCTGCGACGCCCCGGACACCCCTTGCCCGAACTCGCGGCCACTCAGATCCCCCTTGTCGCGAGCCGCGTCTGCGATCCCGAGGCCGAAGGCCGAGGGTTCTTGCGCCCCGGGCGCCGCCGTCCCGGGCAGGTCGATCTCGCCGGCAGCGGAGCCCGCCGGCGTAATGCGCAGCGCGCCGAGGCTGGCGAACGCGGACGAAACCGCGGCGGGCAGGGCGCTTGCGGGGATGGAGGCCGCGAGCGTGGTGGGGGTCGCGATCGATCCGAACGTTCCCGCTCCGAACGCCACCGTGCCCGCGGTGTTCGTCGCCGCAACGGTCCCCGCGAGCACCGAAAGGTAGGCGGGATTCACGTTCGCGACCATGAAGTCGGTGCCTCGGATGCCGATCGTCGCCGTCTGGACGCTCAGCGAGAACGCGTCGGGGCTGCGTTTTCCCAGCGCTCCGCTCACTGCGCGAAGCGCGCCCCGCAAAAGGGCGAACACCGCGCGATCGGCTTTCGGCTCCTGCTGCCGGTAGCTGAAGTTCTCTATCCGGAACTGCGTATTCTCATGGAGCGCCACGACCTGACCGTCGTCGAAGCGCAGAACGACCTGGGAACCGGAAGCGGTGGTCACTAAGGCGCCCGACAGCACACGCTGGTTCGGGGCTACAGGCTTGCTTTCGGCGGGCGTCGCACCGGCGCGGACATCGCCTTTCGACTCCTGCACGACCGCCGCGCCGAACGCGCTTGCCGCCGGAAAAAACCCCGCGATCCCCAATGCAAGAATCACGGACGGGAAAAGCTGCCCTTTAGTCGTGCTCATCTTCCCTCCCTTCCGGCGCAACGGGTAGGCCGCTACCGGGAAACAACTGAGCTATTCTGCGGGCCGGGGTCCGTTGCCCGGCCCGCACGAGGGCCTTACGGCCGCTCCGTTTTCGTTTTAGCCCGCGCCGCCTCAGACACGCCTTGTCCGAACTCGCGGCCATTGTCGCGAGCCAAGTTTGCGGTCCCGAGGCCGAAGGTCGAGGACTCCTGCCCCTGGGGCGACGCCGTCTTGGGCAGGGTGATGGGCAGCTTGATCTCGCCGGCCGCGCCGGCGGACGCGTTGGCCGGCACGACGTCCATGGTCACCTCGAGATCGCGCTGCTGCGCCCACGCGCTCGATACCCCGAGGACAAGAACCGTACCCATCGCATACCGTGTGAGTCGCTTCATGACATATCTCCTTGCTTGCCAGTGCACTCCCAAATCCACGAGCCCGGCGGGCTACATGTCCTTGCCCGTGTTATCGACTTCAATCTTCAGCCGGAACGTCTTGCTGCTCCCGCCGTGCGACAGGTTCGCGACGAGATCGTCCTTCGTCGCTCCGCGCACGATCAAGGGAAGCTGCATCAAGTTCCCGCCTTTGCGTAGATCTGTCTCCCAGGAAAGCTCGCGCCGGCCGCCGTACCCGACGAGCTCGACGTTCTCGGGCAGCGCGAGGCTCACTGTGGCGGCTTTCAGCGGTTTTGCGCTGGTGAACATCAGCCGCACGGTCTCGGGTCGGTCGAGCGTCAGCGACACCGCATGCACCGACGGCTGCGTGGCGAAGAACACGCCTAGGGCCACGCCCAGCACCAGACTCGCCGCGAGCGCCATGCCAAGCACGGGGCGCCACTTGGGGCGCGCTGGGCCGACCGCCGGACGGGTCGCGCGCGACAGGGTCTGGTCTATGAAGCCCGGGTGCATCGCAGGCGGGGCAAGCTTGCGCACGGTTTCCAGCACCGCCACCGCGTGCTCGTGCAGTTGGCGGCAGTCCGGGCAACGCTCCAAGTGCTCCTGAGCGGAATTCCGCCCGAGGGCGTGGAGCCGCCCGTCAAGCAAGTCGTCCAATTGCAGTGCGAAGTCGCGGCATTCCATTTGATGGGTTCTCCTAAGCCTTTACACGTTCGCAGGCGGAAAAAGGTTCCATCGGCAGCAGCGCCCGCAACCGCTGGCGCGCCCGGTGCAGGCGCGACTTGAGGGTGCCAAGCGGCGTCTCCAGCATGGTTTCGAGCTCTTCGAGGCTGTACCCCTCGACGTCGTGCATCGTGACGACCGCGCGCTGCTCGGGATTGAGCCGCCTGAGGGCGGTCAGGATGCGCTCGCGCTGGCCGCTGCGTTCGGCGTGCTCTTCCGGGCCATCCCTCGTCGCGGGCGAGGCATCGAGCGGGTTGTCCTCGCCCTCGGCGTCGGTCACGAGCTCCACGATCGGCGAGCGAGTCCGTTGGCGAACGGAGTCGACGTACTGGTGGTAGAGCACGCGGGCGAGCCAGGGACGGAGCCGCTCGATCTCGAGCAGTTCCTGCGTGCGGGGATACAGCTTGATCAATATGTCCTGGACGAGGTCCTCGGCATCGGCCACGTTGCCGGTGAAGCGCCAGGCCAGCCGATAGAGGTACTCGACTTGCGGGCGCAACAAATCCTCGAAATTCAACGCGTCGGGCCGGCCTCGACGATACTGCGACGTGGCGCCCCGGGTTCGGCGAAACGGCGAAACAGGCGGCATGACCTAGCTTACACGTCCGCGCGGCCGAAAAGGTTCCCTGCGCAGCCTGCCAAAGAGGAATTTATGCTCGTTTTCACAGTTTAGGCCGGCGCGAACCTCTGGGCAGCGCGCGCCCGTCATTTTCAGCGACCTAGGATTCCGCATCACGCATGGCGGGCTCCGTAGCCGCTATTGAGCGGGCGGCCTGCGGTTCCCCGCGCGCTTGAATTCCGCCGCGCACGCCGGTTGCAGCTCCGGCTGCCGGCTCTTGAGGCAGGACAGGATTCGCCCGCCCCCGGGTGCAATGCCCTTGCAGAATTTCTCCGCGTCGGCCTTGCATTCCTCGCGCAGCTTCCCGGCTTTCTCGGCGCGCGCTTTCGAACTTTCCCGGCACGCTGAGGAAAGCTCGCCCTCGTGCGCCTTCATGCAATTCGCGATCGCGCCCTGCCCCGGCTTGACGTCGCCGCAGAATTTCCTGACGTCCGCCGCGCAGGGTCCTTGGCTTCGCTGCTGGGCGCCGGCGTCCGCCACAAGGCCAGCGGCGAAGAGCGCGAATGCAGTCGTGACGAACGCGTTTCTGATCGACATGGTTCCTCCGAAATTCCTGATCGACGATAGAGTCCCGGCTTCGGCTCGCACAGGAGCGGAGCCGCATACGCCGTATCGGCAAAGATACACCAACCGCCCGGAGAGCCGGGCGCAGCGTACTACGGGAGCGGGTTAAGCCTAAGGATTACACTCCGGTCCGGCGCGGCGGCAGTAGCACCGCGCCCGATCCGGAGCGTACTAACTAACGTGCTTCGGTACCCAGAGAAATTCGGTCGCCATGGTGTCGGGCTCGCCGAGGCCCGCTGGCTGGACTTGCTGCGGCGTCCAGAGGAACTCTGTCGCCATGGTGTCGGGTTCGCCGAGGCCGATGGCCCGGACTTCCGTCGGCGTCCACAGGAAGTCGGTCGCCATGGTATCGGGCTCGCCGAGCCCGGTCGCCGCCGCGTGCCGCTGATATTCGGTCGAGGCGTAGAAACCCGCCGGGGCAAGCAGGACCGCAGCTATTGACGCCAAAGTCAGAAATTTGCGCTTGTTCATCTCGTCTCCTTTTCCTGTCGCTCACCTGACGTTGGAAGACCAACATCGGCGACGGATAGTTGCCATCCGGACCGCCGATCTCGTCACCACGTCAGTACACCAGTCAAATAGCAAGACCAGTGCCAGGAAAACGAGGCCTTTTCACATAGTGAGCGCGTCCGGGCACGTGCCCTACGCTCAGGGGACCAGCGCCTCTCGCATCAAGCCGCGGGCAAAATCCGCCACCACAGCGAGGCCGCGCAGATCGCAAGCGTGGCGAGCGTCACCGGCACGCCGGTGCGCGCGTGGCGCCGCCAGTCGATGCGGATGCCGCGCCGCGCGGCGGCGTCCACCACGATGATGTTCGCGATGCTGCCGACGATGAGGAGGTTTCCGGACAGCGTGCTCACCAGCGCGAGCGTCGGGCCGGCGAGCGCGTGCTCGGCGACCGGGAGCAGGAGCATCACAGCCGGCACGTTGGAGACGACGTTCGACAGCACCAGCGTCGCGGCAAACAGCGGCGCGGGCCGCTCCAGGTTCGCGCCGGCCGCCGCAAGGTCGGCCACGATCCCGGCGGCGATTCCCGTCTGCTGCAGGGCGTGGTTCACCACGAACAGGCCGATGAAGAGGATCAGCAGCTCCCAGTCGACGAGCCCCAGCATCTTGGTGGAATGCAACCTGCGACTCATGAGCAGCAGCCCCGCGCCCGTGAGCGCCGCCACGTCGCGCGGCCACGAGGGCAAGAAAAGGAACACCGTCAGGAGCGCGGCGGCCACCGAAAGGCCCTTCGCCGTCTGCCAGCGGTCGAACGGAGCGCGATGGTCCTCGCGCCTTTCCGACGCGCCCTGATCCGCCGCGCCGGCGAGCGCCTGCGTCCAGCGGCCACGCGTCTGCCAGGCGATCAGGCCCCAGGTCACCGCGAGCCCGAGGAGCACGGGAGCGAGCGCTTGGGCGATGTACCCCCCGAAGGAAAGCTTCAGCGTTTCGCCGATCAGCATGTTCTGCGGATTGCCGATCAAGGTCGCCGCGGAACCGACGTTGGCGGCGCAGGCGAGCGCGAGCAGATAGGGCACCGGGTCGATCCGGCGCGCGAGGCAGGCCTCGATCAGGACCGGGGCGACGGCAAGACAGACGACGTCGTTGCTGAACACGGCCGACAGTGCCGCCACCACGACGATCAGCGCCGCGAGCAGCAGCGGCGGGGACAGCGGCAGCGCGGCGAGCGCTCGCGTGACCCAGGTATAGAAGCCGCCCAGGCGCATCTGCGCCGAAACGACCATGAAGGAAAACAGCAGGATCAGCGTGGGCAGGTGGATCGATTTCGCGGCCTCCTCCGGGCTCAAGGCCTCGACGCCGATCAGGGCGATCGCCCCCAAGAGCGCGACGCCGGTGCGGTCGAGCTGCAGGAACGGCAGCCCGCCGAGGATCATGCCGAGATAGACGACGCAGAAGATGAGGAAGATCGCGGCGGTCATGTAGCCGGTCAAAGCGGTTTTCTCGTTCGAAGCATCCAGAGGATCGTGAAGCAGGCCGTCGCCGCCAGGATGTGCTTGAAGGAATGGCCGCTGAACAGATTTCCGGTGAGGGCGAAGAATTCCCGGTCATAGAGCTCCGAAACCTTCGCAAGCGCGTGCCAGCCGAGGGCCGCGAGGAGCAGCCAGCGGCGCGTGTATCGGGCGCGAAACAAGACAATGATCAACGGGATGGCAAGCAGAGCGATCAACTGAACCCAGAGATAAGGCCGCAGGTCGCCGAAAGCGCGCCAGTAAAGCACGCTGCCGAGCCCCAGCAACAGCATCGGAACGAGAAGAACACGCGCAAGCCGCGCGCTCAGGTGCTCGGCGATGACGGCAACGAGCAAGCCCATGAAGGTGATCGTGATGGGCAGCCTGTCCCACACGAGCGTCGCGTCCTTGGGGTCCCAATGGTAATAGCTCGAGCCCACGCTCACGAGAACCACGCCGGCGAAGAGCACGATCCAGGCCGACTTGCCGCTTGGCAGTTCGTGCCCCAGGCAGAACCTCAGCCCCGCGATTCCGGCCAGAAGAAAAGGGATATTGGAGACGACGTCCCAGAAATTCGGAATGCCGAAAAAAGCGCGGCGGTCGGCGAATTCGTGATATTGGGGATCCTGACCGATCGGCGGGGACGAGAGCATCAGCGCCATGGACCCGATCGCGACGATCGCCAGCAGAAAGTACCGCCAGCGGGCCTCCGGCAAGCTGGCGTTCGCCGTGTTCATGTTTTCCCCCAACTTCCGACGCGGATGGTAGCCCCGGCCGCCCGGATCTCGCAATGCCCGCCGAACGGGCGGCGAAGGCGGTTTGCGCTTATTATCGTAACGTGTTACGATAATTCGATGGCCGACCGCCGCCCAGGACGCCCCCCGACCGGCCGCGCCCAGTCCGCGGCCGAGCGCATGCGCCGCTACCGCGCCCGCCGGCGCGCGGCGGGCCTGCGCGTGGCGACGCGCTGGCGGCCCGCGGCATCCGCGGCGATCTCGCCCGGCGTGCTGAAGCACCGCATCCTCGAGGCGCGCAGCCTCGCGATGCACTGCCTGATCGCGCGCAAGATCGAAGCCGACCGGCGGCTCCTCGCTGCGGCACGGCGGAATCTCGAAAAATGGATCGCGCGCCACGGTGATGCCGTGCCGCGCGCGCTGGAGGAGTGGCGCGAGATCCTCGATCGCCCTTGGCCGGAAATCGCCGCGCTGATCACGGACGCGGACGAAGCGGCAGTCCGCCTGCGGCAGTCTTCTCCCTTCGCGGGCTTGCTCACGCCCGGCGAGCGTCGGCGCGTGTATGAAGCGTTCCGAGCTTGAGCACCTGATCCGCGCGGCGGGGCGCGTCGCAGGCGAGCGCGAGATCGTCGTGATCGGCAGTCAGGCGGTGCTCGGCCAGTTCCCCGACTCCCCGGCGGCCCTGCTCAGGTCGATGGAGGCGGACCTGTATCCGAAGCGCAAGCCCGAGCTCGCCGACAAGGTGGACGGCGCCATCGGCGAGGGATCGCGATTCCACGAGCAATACGGCTACTACGCGCAAGGCGTCGCTCCGGACACGGCGACGCTGCCGCGAGGGTGGCAGCGGCGCTTGGTGCGCATCGAAAATTCCAATACAGGCGGCTACGCGGGCCTGTGCCTGGAAGCGCACGATCTCGCGATCTCCAAATACGTCGCGGGCCGGGAGAAGGACCTCGAGTTCACGCGCGAGCTCGCGCGGCATGGGATGACGGACAAGCGGACACTACTCAAGAGGCTGGCGGCGACGAAGCTCGGCGCTTCGATCGCGAGAGCAGTGCGGGGAAGGATGGAGAGGGACTTTCCTTCCCGCGGTTGACTTACACCGTCGCTAGCTGCAGGGCTTCCCGGGATGCCCCCATGATCCTTACTCCCCTTTGATCCCGGCGGCCTTGACGATCGGCCACCACTTTTCGATTTCGGCCTTGTGGTAGGCCGCCAGATACTCGGGCGTCTGCTGCTCGCGCGGCGGGATCTCCTGTCCCAGGTCGACCAGACGCCGGCGCACCGCAGGATCGGCGAGCGATTCCACGATCGCGGCGTTGAGCCTCGCGGTCACGTTCTTCGGCGTGCCCTTCGGCGTCCAGATGCCGTGCCAGATGGACATGTAGAACTTGGCGAGGCCCGCCTCGTCGACCGTCGGGATGTTGGGCGCGGCCGCCAGCCGCGCGCTTGCCGTCACCGCGTAGGCCTTGATCGTGCCGGCGCGCACCTGCGGAAGCGAATTTGCCGCCTGGTCGAACATCATGTCCACGTGGCCCGCCAGGAGGTCATTCATCGCCGGTGCCGCGCCGCGGTAGGGCACGATCTGGATTTTGGCGCCGATGATGTTCTGGAAGTACACGGCGGCGACGTGCGAGGGCGAGCCGAAGCCCCCGATCCCCACGGAGACTTTGTCCTGGTTCGCCTTGACCCAGGCGATCAGCTCGCGCAGGTCGCTCGCGGAAACGCCCTTCTTCGTGATGATCAGCTGCGGGTTGACGGCGACCATCGCCAAGGGCTCGAAGTCCTTGTAGACGTCGTACTGGAGCTCGTAGGCCGCGCCCGCGACGACGTGCGTGCCCAGATGGCCGATGCCGAGCGTGTAGCCGTCGGGCGCTGCGCGCGCGACCCGGCCGCCTGCGATCGTGCCCCCGGCGCCGGTGACGTTCTCGACCACGACCGTCTGGCCGAGCGCCGTGCCCATGCGTTGCGCCATGATGCGGCCGATCGTGTCGGTCGGCCCGCCCGCGGGGAACGGCACGACCAGCGCAAGCGTTCGCGACGGGAAAGTCTGCCCCGACGCGACCGGCATGCTTCCCACGAGGACTGCGACAACGGCAAGCAAGGTTTTCATGTCTGCCCTCCCGATGACCGCTGAAACGATTTCCTATCGGACCAGCCCCTGCTTCGCGAGCCAGTCCTGGATGAGCGCGGCGACCTGCAGGTTGTTCCGGTCCATCATCAGCATGTGCGAGTTGCCGCGGATGCCGGCGTTGGGCAGGTCGAGGATCTCGACCTTGCCGCCCGCTTTGGAGATCTCGCCCACGAACTCGACGCCGTTTTTCCTGATCTGCGGCCAGCGCGAGTCGAGCGCGATGTTGTCGCCGTAGACGACGAGCGTCGGGATGTTCTTCAGAACAGCCGCCTGCTTCGCGTCGCCGATCCCCGCGGGCTCGACCGCGACGAGCGCTCTGACCTTGTCGGGCCGCGCCTGCGCCACCTTGAAGCCGAACTGCCCGGCTTGCGAGTGAAACAGAATCACGCACGGGCACACGCGGTCCACCAGCGCGGTATACGCGCGGATGATCGCCTCGTCGGTCGTCGTCCAGCGCGGCACGCTCTGCTTCACGAAATTGTCGTAGGCCTCGACCGGGAACTGCACGTTCGGCATCAGCTTGCGCTGCGCCGGGTCGGGACTCCAGGAACCGAGACTCTGCCCGATGCGAAAGCGTTCGAAGGGATTCGCCTTGGCGAGAAACACCGGCTCGCCCTTGAAAATGTCCGGTGTCATCGCCCAGCCTGCGCGGCCGCGCTCGACCGCGTCGGAGTTGTACACGTCCCAGCCCTGCTTGACGAAGAAATTCAACCAGCCCTCGCGCCCGTCGGGCGTCGTCTCGTACGTCACCCCCGTGAGGCCCCCGCCGTGCCACATCAGGAGCGGCACCGCCCCGCGGCGATTCGCCGGCAGAAAATACTGCACGTACATCGCCTCCACCGAATACGTGCCGTTCAGATCCACCTTCGCCGGCACCCCGCCCGGCGTGAACACCACCTCCTTCACCGGCTTCCCGGAAATCTCCACATCGCGCCCGCCGACGTGGAACGAGCCCATATCGCGCAGGGCGTAGGGGGCGGAGGTACAGGCGATGAGGGTTGCGGCGACTACAAAGAAAGGGATCGTGCGCATTGCGTGCACTCCTATGGCTGAACACCGCGACTGGCTATGAGCTTAGCACGCGATCGGAAGGTTTCCGGGAGAGTCTCAGTTGTGAAATACGTCCGAACAACTACCCGTTCATCCGGACCAACGAGCAACGCTACCGCCGCCTCGTAACGTTCCTTCATTTCGGCCTCGCCTACGCCGCTCGCCTTAAGCTCCTCGGTATCGATCGCAAGAACGAGGAGGTGAACTTTAAGAAGCCCCGCGTTCGCCGATTCGTTCGTCGCAAGCGGCTCCTCACCTTGGACGAGCAGCCACTCAGCCACGCCCCGATCCAGTCTTAACGCTTCTGACAAGGTGGCTTGCGCTTCCTGAGAAAACGAACTCTCGCGGAATTCGCCGAGTTCCGCCTTCGGCATGAACGCCGCGACCGCTTCGGCGCGCCGTTGTTCGGCCCGATTCAAACGGAAAGAGCATTTTTCGATCTGCTCGATGTCGCCCTTGCGCTCCTGATACGCGAGCAACCGCGAGTAGGCCGGCGCACGATATGCAACATTGTCCTTCGCTACCCGCTCCAGAATCTCGACTCCGGCGTGGTCGTTCTCGCTCAGTAGTGCGGCACCGAAAGCAAATGCGATACCTGCGTTCCGTGGGAATTCGGTGTATAGAGATCGAAGTTCGGCAAGCCCCTCTGGAGGATCGAGCCCACGCAGAGCTTTCGCACGTAGGAGCTGTTTGTCCACCTGCAAAAGGGTTGCGGCAGTCCTATCTGCATCGAGCAGCGGCTTAAGAACATGCCTGTAACGCAAGTGATCGATCGTCCAATCCGACCGCGACTTTTTGTACCACTGCGCGTTGAAATCTGCGAGCAACGCTGGCCACGTGTCACCGAACAGTTCCTCCCCCGCACTGCGAACAGCCTCGCCCAAGCGTGGGCCTTGGCGCACGGATGCAAGGCGTTCGGAGAGACTGGGGTGCGTATCCAGCCAACTAGACGGCATACGCATTGCCTCATCCAGCCAGGCTCGTAGTTCCTTCGCTGGCCAGTCCTTAGCGGTGGCAGAGAATCTCTCATAGAGGTCTTCGGGCGCGTTCAGCATCTCACGTTGCCACCGCATAAGCTGGCGCGGAAAACCTTCGAACCAAAGGCGCGCGAGAACTGCCACGCGGCTCAGCGCTTCTGCAAACAACTTAGCGCCTACTGCTTCAGCTCCGTCCGCGTCAGCTTCGTATTCGCATTGACGCGAATGCACAAAACTCCGCGTACTGAAGTAAGGAACGAAGCGCTCCGCATACCACGCAGCAGCTCGATCGAAGGCTGAATCTGATGCGCTCACGTAGTTGGCGTACTCCAGCCAACCGACCCGTGCGCGGTACAACCAATGGCCAAACCGGCCATGCCGCCGCGAGAAATGCCCAAATTCGTGCCCAATCACTCCAAGCAGCTGCGAGCGACTTAAGGCCGCCAACAACGGGATGCCTAGTGTAAGGACCCGCCGTGTGCCAACTAAACCCAGCAAGCCGCGCGTTTCTGCTGCGCTTGCATTAAACGAATCGTCGATCAGCACTTGCATTCGTCCGGAGACCCGAAGCTTCTTGCGCAACGCATCGATTTCGGAAAAAAGTTTAGGCGCCTCGTCACGCTTTAACTCACGCCCCTGGAGTCGATACGTAGGCCTCACCAACCAAATCAACAGCACGATCGCACTGGCGCCCAACCAATAGATATACCGGTTGTTGACGAACACCATGCCAACCAGGATTGGTAATGCGATGAAGATTACCTGCACAGTAGTCAGCGCGACATCTCCCGCGATGGCGAGCGCCACGAGGCGCCAGCGATAAATGGTGGGATGGCGTGCCGCTTCCGATTGAAGGCGGGCGATGAGTGCCGGGTTTGGCGCCATCCTTGTTGCCGTAGGCATGTGGTCCTCTAACCCGAGATTACCAGCCCAAGGCGGTACTGCGACGAAAGGTCTACCCTGGTTGCAGAATGAATGGCATTTCGTCGTAGGTTCGTCCGTAAAGCTCGCGTCCTGTGAGATCCTTTCGAACACCGCCCCACTGCTTGAAGAAAAACGGTACGCGAGCGACGCGGCACTGACGGAAAATGGAGGTCACCCATTCCTTGTGCATAGGACGTGCTTTCGGCCCAGATTCTCCTCCGACGATGGCCCAGTCAATTCCATCGAGCGGCAATGCATCAAGCGGACCGATCAGCGGCTCCAGCGACAGAAACCGTACTACTGCGGGAACTCGCTGCAGGTCGCGCACGCGACCTAGAACGCGAGCGTCTTCCACGCTCACCCCCATCCAAACGTTCGACGGCCATGGAAGCTGAGGAGCAAACTCCGCAAGGCGCTCGCTCCGCTTGGTGAGTACCTGAAAAGTGTGGTGCGGGCAGTCCCGCATCGTCGCGAACACGCGCTGGATGTATGCAAGGGGGATGTCATCGTGAAAGAGATCGCTCATTGAATTCACGAATACGACTCGCGGCTGTCGCCACGTTCGCGGGACGTCAAGTAAATCAGGGTGCAGCGTAACCTGAAAGCCATTTCGATAACGATTACTGCCCATAGCCTCCAACCGCCTCGCCATGCGCTCCGCGTAACAATGTTTACAGCCCTGGCTGACCTTGGTACACCCCGTCACGGGGTTCCAAGTCATCTCGGTCCATTCGATATTTGAGCGGGTAGGCATTGCGGCCGGAAGTATAGCTGCGCTGGTCACGCTCGAGTGAGATGAGATGCGATCTTTACCGCGGTAGGTGCACCTCGCGGATTACCTGCGGCAAAGCAAAGCGCATACATCGGCACATGATGCGAATTCTCAAGGATCAACGGCTCTTGGACTATTTTTGAAAAAACTGACTCCAAACGCTTTAAGAAAAACTTGAGGATGTCATCTGCCCCGACAATCTTCGTCACCGACCCCCGTTCCATTCCCAGAAGGTCGGTTTCCCGATTCTCACGATAGAACTGCTGCTTCCATTCATCCGTTCCGAGTATTGCGGTGAGTCTCTTTGCCCACGCGCTATCCGGCGGTGTGTCTTTCGGCAACATTCGATTTGCACCGATCGCAAACGGAAACAGCACCCATAAATCTATAGCCTGAGTCTTGGCAATGGCCAAGATTGTCACCCACTCCACATCCATACCGTAGGGATCGAGAAAAACCACGGCTCGCTGCCTTTTCCAATCCTCCGTTCGACACCATTCTTGGAGCCATCGGTTAGCATCCTCACGCCTAACATCACAGCGTTCTGCGAGTTCGGCATGTTGGTTTCGAAGCAACTCCTTTAGCGCAGCGGCGTGTTTCGTTTTGTTGTCAATGAAAATGTATTTGTCAAATTTGCTCTCCAGCGTCAGCGCTACTTTAACGCTGCCCGCTTGAAAACCGCGTTTTTCCTCGTCATAACCGAAAAGCGACTTTTGCCGCGAATCGTCGCCAACCTCGCGTTCACCGGTTCCCGCGAAGGCATCTACATAGATGGTCTTGTACCTCTTCGCCCAGGGATTCTGCGTGAAGATCACGCGATACTGAATGAGGTACTCGGCCAGCGCATTGAGCTTGCGATCGGTCCACGATCCTCCGAAGCGATGCGCCACGATGAAGGTCTCCGATCGACAAATATGGGTTACACAAAAACATCATAGCAGCGATGCTGTATGGATGTCCAGTTCACTCGCTGATGTACGAGCCTCAGCGGCCTTTCAGTGTACGTTCAAGTTGAGGAAGCCAGTTCAATAGTCCGCGAAGGGCTTCAGCTTGAGCGGGCTGTTCTTCTTCGTTTTCCTCAATTAAGCGCTCCATGTACTCGCGTTCTTGACGCATCTGAATATCGATGATCTGTCTTCGATCGATGCTTGGGTCAATACTCAGATGGCGATTCAACTGCTCACGCACGCGGCCTTCTATGATTCCGCGGATCTGGGCGAGGAAATTGTCGGGAGTTACCATATATGCAGAACCTAACGTCTGGAGATCCAAGGCGCCAACCTTGCTACTGCTCCTCCTCCACCGGCTGCTTGTGCTTCGATACAAGCTGCGCCTGCGTATGCGGCGGCACGGGCGCGTAGTGCGAAAAATCGATGGAATACGTTCCCTGTCCGCCGGTCACCGATTTCAATCGCGTCTGGTAGTCCGACAGCTCCGATAGCGGCGCCATGCCCTTGATGGTGGTGAGCTCCCCGCCCGCGTTGTCGGTGCCGGTGACCTGCCCGCGCTTGCCGGAGAGGTCGGAGGTCAGGTCGCCCATGAATTTGTCGGGCGCGGCGATTTCGATGTTGACGATGGGCTCGAGGACGATCGCTCCCGCCTTGGCGAAGGCGTCGATGACGGCCTTGCGGCCGGCCGACACGAACGCGACTTCCTTCGAGTCGACCGCGTGGTGCTTGCCGTCGTATACAGTCACGCGGATGTCGTGCACGGGGTAGCCCGCGATCACGCCCGAATCCAGAGCCATCCGCACGCCCTTCTCCACCGCCGGGATGAAGACGTTGGGGATGACGCCCCCTTTCACTTTGTCCACGAATTCGTAGCCTTTGCCGCGGGGAAGGGGTTCGACGCGGAGGAACACTTCGCCGAACTGCCCGGCGCCGCCCGTCTGCTTCTTGTGGCGGCAATGCCCTTCGGCCAGGCGCGTAATGGTCTCGCGGTACGGGATCTTGGGCGGCTTGGTCGAGAGCTCCATCTTGTACTGCTGCAGCATCTTGTCGAGCTTGACGCGCATGTGCAGGTCGCCCAGGCCGCGGATCACCGTCTCGTTGGTGGTCGCGTGGCGCTCGAGCTTGAAGCACGGGTCCTCCATCTCGAGTTTGTGCAGCACTTCGAAGAGGCGCTGCTCGTCGCCTTTTTTCTTGGTCTCGACCGCGATGCCGTGCATCGGCACGGGGAATTCGAGCGGGCGCAGATGGATGTGGTCCTCGTCGTGCGAATCGTGCAGCACCCGGTCGAACTCGATCTCCTCGACCTTGGTCACGGCGCCCAAGTCTCCCGGCACGAGCGCATCGGTCTCGACGTAGTCCTTGCCCTGCACGGTGAACAGGTGCCCGACCTTGAAGGGGCGCCGGCCGTCGCCGACGAAGAGCGGCGTGTTCGGAGTGATCGTCCCCTGGTGCACGCGGAAGATGCCCACCTTTCCGATAAAGGGGTCGATCACCACCTTGAACACGTGCGCGAGCACGTGCGCCTTGGGGCCGGGCACGGCGTAGAACTCCTGCGCCTGCGCCCCTTCGCCTTTTAAAAACGGCGGCGCGTTGCCCTCGGTCGCGTTCGGCGCGAGACTGACGAAGATGTCGAGCAGCGCGGCTATGCCCGCCCCGTTCCTGGCGGAAGTAAAACACACGGGGATGAGGTGCCCCTCGCGCAGCGCTTTTTCGAAAGGCGCGTGCAGCTGCTCGGGGCTCACCTCACCCTGCTCGAGGTACTTCTCCATCAGCGCGTCGTCGACTTCGACGACTTGGTCGACGAGCGCAGCGTGCGCTTCCTTGACGGAAGAAAAATCCGCTTCGCCGTCGGGATTGAAGAAGCAGTCCACCACGTCGGTGCCGCCTTTCGCGGGCAGGTTGATCGGCAGGCATTCCCTCCCGACCGCCTGCTGGATTCTGGCGAGGATCGCTGGAAGATCGGCGTTCTCCGCGTCGATGCGGTTGATCACGATCATGCGGCACAGGCTGCGCTTCGCCGCCCACTTGAGCATGCGGTCGGTGGCGAGCTGGATCCCGGTCTCGGCGTTCACCACGACCACCGCGGTCTCGACCGCGGCGAGCGCGCCGATCGCCTGTCCCATGAAGTCCGGCGACCCGGGCGTATCGATCAGGTGGATGTGGACGTTCTTCCAGGCGAAGTTGACGAGCGCAGAGTTGAGCGAGTGCTTGTACTCCTTTTCCAGCGGATCGAAATCGCAGACCGTGTTGCCTTTCTCGACGCTGCCGGCCGAGGCGATCGCTCCGGCCCTGGCGAGCAGCGCCTCCGCGAGCGTGGTTTTGCCCGCACCGGTATGGCCGACGAGCGCGATGGTGCGGATGGCTTCGGTTGAATACTTGGGCATGCGGACACTCCTCCTCCCGGACGAGCCGAACGGCTGCGCCCCCCTACTCTACCCGCGCCGCAAACAGGTCGTCAAAGCGGGCTCCGTCAAAACCGCCCGCCGACGCCGAACATGCCCATGGTGAAGCGCGCCAGCCCGTAGCCGATCCAGTTGGGAATGCGCCGCCACAGGGGCTGCCTGAACCAGCGCGTCTTCGCCACCACGCGCGCGCCGTGCTCGATGTCGGCGCGGAGCTTGGCGCGCAGTTCGGCGGCGAAGCGGCGGTCCTCGACCACCACGTTCGCCTCGCGTGCGAGCAGCAGGCTGAACGGATCGATGTTGGAGGAGCCCACCGTCGCCCAGTGGCCGTCGATGACTGCGACCTTGGCGTGCATGAAGCTCCGGTGGTACTCGTAGATCTCCACACCCGCCTCGAGCAGCGGACCGTAGAGGGCGTGCGAAGCGTAGTGCAGCAGCACGTACTCGACGCGCCCCTGGAGCAGCAGCACCACGCGCACCCTCCGCGCGGCGGCGCCGACGAGCGCGCGGCGAAAGCGCCTCCCGGGGAAGAAATAGGCGCTCGCGATGACGATCTCCTCCTGCGCGGACTCGATCGCCGCCAGATAGGCTTCCTCGATGTCGCGCCGGTGGCGGAGGTTGTCGCGCACGGCGAGCGCCGCGCGCTGGCTTCCCGCGCGCTCCACGTGCGGCGGGACCGGGTGGCTGACGCGCCAAGCGTGCTCGAGCCTCGCCAGCGCAATGCGGTTCCACAGCCGGACCGCGGCTTCCCGGACCGGCGCGACCAGCGGCCCCTCGATCTTCACGGCGTAGTCGTAGCGCGGCGGTTTCTGCCGCGGCGTGTCCATGTCGTCGATGATGTTGATTCCGCCGACGAAGGCGACGCGCCCGTCCGCCGCCGCGATCTTGCGGTGCATGCGCCGCAGCCGGTCGCGCCGGAAGCGGAAGCGCCAGATCTCCGGGCGGAACACCAGCAGCCGCGCGCCGGCATCGCGCAGCTCGCGCACGAACTCCGCCGGCATGTCCCTCGAGCCGAATCCGTCGACGAGCAGGTGCACCGCGAGGCCGCGCAAAGCGGCTTCGCAAAGCGCGCTCGTGATGCGCCGCCCGGTGGCGTCGCCGGCGTAGATGTAGGTCTCGAGGAAGATCTCGCGCTGCGCCTCGCGGATCGCGGCCTCGAGCGCGGGGAAATACTCCACGCCCGAGCGCAGCAGCGTCAGGCGGTTTCCGGGCAGGAACTCGACCGCCATTCAGGCGATCACTCGAGCTGCAGGTGAGCCGAAAGCGCGGCGTGGTCCGAAAGCCGCGACCATGAAGGACCGCGATGGATCTCGGTGTGGTTCACGCGGAAACCGCGCACGTAGATGCGGTCCAGGCGCAGCATCGGAAACGCGCTCGGAAAACTGCGCGCGGGCCTCCCCCAATGGTCGGCGAGCGCCTCGCGCAGGCCGAGCGCATCGGCGAGGCGCTTGCCGGCGAGGTTGCGCCAGTCGTTGAAGTCGCCCGCGACCAGGAGCGGCGCGCGCCACGGCACCTCGCGCTCCAGCCGCTCGATCAGCGCGCCGACCTGGTGGCGCCGGCCCCGCTCGTGCAGCGCGAGGTGCAGGCAGACGCAGTGCAGCGGCTCGCCGAGGTCCGGAATCCCGATCTCGCAATGCAGGAGTCCGCGGCGCTCCAGCCCATGGGCCGAGACGTCCTGGTTCTCGGCGCGCAGGATCGGATAGCGGCTGAGGATGGCGTTGCCGTGATGGCCGTGATCGTAGACGGAGTTGCGGCCGTAGGCGTAGTCGTTCCACACCTGGCGCGCGAGGAATTCGTATTGAGGCTCGTCGGGCCAGTCCTCGAATCGCGCGGCGTGGCGGCGGTGCTGCCCCAGCACCTCCTGCAGGAAGATGATGTCCGCGTCGAGCAGGCGCAGGTGGTCGCGCAGCTCGTGGATCATCATGCGGCGGTTGAACTGCGAGAAACCCTTGTGGATGTTGTAGGTGGAGACGTGTAGATTCACGCTGGACTTTCTTGCGCCTTGAGGTGGAAGCACGCCGGCCGGATTCAGCATTCTGTCAGAATGCGGCCCCGGTTCGTGACCGCCCTGCCAGGCAGGGCTGAAAACGCATCCATCATTCCATCATAACAGCCCCCCGCTTGAGAGGGCCGCCGCAATGCGGCAGTTGGAAAAAATCGCTTTTTGGTCTATCCTTGCGCCGATTCCGGGGTTGCGGCCCTGGAATTTTTCACAATCTCGAGGAGTGCGGCACGAGCGAAACCAGGTACGTTGGTCGGGATCAGGCAAGTAGGGGGAGGGCGTTTCGGGCGAGAGTCCGATGCGACCCGGCAGATTCGAGCAGCCCGGCAGGCTTGAAGTCGAAATAAAGGCAGTGGAAGTACTTTTCCCACCCACGAAAGGACGCTCCATGAAAAAGCTTCTCATCGCATCAGCAGTTTCGGCCGCGTTCGCGGCTCCCTCGTTAGCGCTGGCCCAGGCGGCCAGGGCCCCCACCCTCTCGCAGGTGCTCGACGCCTCGGGCATCACTGTGAACGGGTACCTCGATGTCGGGTACTCGCATGCGGACAGGGACATCGAAGGCGGGGTTTCGACCCGGGTCTTCGACAACCAGAACAACTCGTTCGACCTGCATCAGTTCGGGCTCAGCGTTTCCAAGCTGCCGAAGCAGGGGTTTGGGGGCCTGGTCAACCTCACCATCGGCAGCGACGCCCAGGTGATCCATTCCTTCCCCGAGAATAACCCCGCTACGCCCGTTACCAACACTTCGATGTTCGACGTCACCCAGGCCTACGCGCAATACGCAGACAAGGCGTTGACCGTGATCGCGGGCAAGTACGTCACGCTGCACGGAACCGAGGTGATCTGGAGCCCGAGCAACAACAATATCTCGCGCTCGATCCTGTTCGGTGCGATTCCCTTCACTCACACCGGGGTGCGCGCGACCTGGGCCCTGAATGACACGGTCAGCCTCATTGGAGGGGTCAACAACGGTTGGGACCAGGTCACGGACGCGAACCGCAGCAAAACCGTCGAGCTGGGCGCGACGCTCAACCCCATCAGGCCGCTGAACATCAGCGTTTCGGCTTACTCAGGCAAAGAACCGTGGCCGCCGGCGGCGCCGACGATCAACGGCACCCGCACCAGCGTCAACGCGACCGGCTCCTACAGCATCAGCGATGCCATAAACGTGGGCGCGGAGCTGCTCAACGTCACCCAGGACGTCCCCGCTGGCGGTGGCACAACCAGCGCGAAGTACACCGGTGCGGCCGCTTACGGCAGCTACATGTTCACGCGGAAAATCCGCGGCGCGCTGCGTGTCGAGAACTTCGACGACAAGGACGGCATCCGCTTCGGCGTCGCCGGCACGAAGTACCGGGAAGTGACCGCCACGGGCGCCTACCTGTACGCCGACAACTTCGAGGCGCGTGCCGAGCTGCGCCGCGACCAGGCGACCAACGCGGTATTCACGGACTTCAGCGGCGGGACGAGCAAGAGCCTGATGACGATCGCCCTGCAGGGTCTCTACAAGTTCTGATCCGCTTGTGCAAGCGCGAGCCGGTCGGGGGACCTCTCAGTCCTTCGGCCCGCTCCGCGCGAGCGCGTCGCGCCGCACGATCTCCTCGACCATGGCGCGGAACCGGCGCTCCACGATCCTTCGCACCATCGGCATGCCGAACAAAGGGGGCACGGAGAATTCCGGTATGAAGCGTCCGGCGTAGTCGAGCTTCACTCCCGCATCCGACGCCTTGAGGTCGTAGTGGGTCTCCAGATCCCGGATGTTTCCGGAGATCCGGCGCGCGTCGATCCGGCGCCGCGGCGCTTCCACGACCTCGAGCACCACGTCGACCGGCTGCCGGTAGAAGAAGAATCCGAACTCGCCCTTCTGCTCCACCAGGATGCGGTTGCCGTCGCGCGACACGACGCGCGAGCTTTTCATGTCCGGGATGAATTGGGCGAGATTGTCGTAATCCGAGAGCACTTCCCAGGCGATTCGCGCATCGACCTGCATCAGGGCCGATGCGTCGACCGTGATGTATTCACCTTGCCTCTCGATCCGGGTCACGATTGCCTCGGCGGGAGCGGCGCGCACCGGGTCCGGCGCAACGGCGAGCGCGAAGAGCGTGAAGAAGAGAGCGGCGCCGAAGCGGGTCGGGGTCACGGACATGCTGACAGCATGCCGCAACGGCATCTTCCGCAGCAAGTTTTGCAGACTCACCCGGCGCTGGCGCCGGGCCTTTGCGGAAGGGCGAGGATCGCGTCGCGGTTGGTCCAGGAGATCGTGAGCACCGCGGCCTCGCGATAAGGCAGCCATTTGAAGCGCAGGTGCTCGGTCGGATCGAGCGCGACGGGAAGCGGCTCGGGCACCGCCATGCTGAAGACGTGCTCGAGGTTGTGCGTGACTCCCGGCGCGTAGCGGCTGCTGTGCCTCTTGAAGATCTCGAAGCGGTTCTCGACGCCCCAGTCGCGCAGATCGTAGCGGGCCGCATCCAGGCCGGTCTCCTCGCGCACCTCGCGGATCGCCGCGTCGCGAAAGCGTTCGGCCTCGTGGACGAGGCTGCCCGTGACCGACTGCCAGAAGCCCTTCCAGCCGGCGCGCTCCATCATCAGCACCTGCAGGTCCGAGGTGTGGATCACCACGAGGACCGAACGGGGAATCTTGTAAACAGCAGTCATGGGCGGCTCAAGCCGCCGGCGTCTCCGGCCAGCCGGATTTCCAGCCGTCGGGCCCGGCGATGAGTGTCCAGAAGGGCCTGCCCTCTCCCCGCCAGTACTCGGCCGCCTCGGCCATCACTTGCATCGCATCCTTGAATTCGTGGCCGTGCCCACCGCAGAAATGCTTGCTTCTCTCGAGGATCACCACCCAGCCTTTCGCCTGCAGCCACGACAGGTCTTTGAGACCGCCCGCGAAGGCGTCCCAGTCGCCGGCAAGGCGCTCGGGGAACCGCATCGCCCTGGACGCATCGGCGAGGAAGTCTTCCTTGTCGTGCGCGTGGCCGATGTCGATATAGATCACCATGAATCCCGCCGCGGCTGCGGCGCGCGCAAGCTCGCGCGCGTCGGCGCCGAGCTGGAACACGCCCGCTTTCGCCGCGTCCCTGATCCACTCGGCCTTCACGCGTTCAATTCTCCGACTTGCGCAGGCGGATGTGCAGCTCGCGCAATTGTTTCTCCTCCACGGGCGACGGGGCATGCGTGAGCAAATCCTGCGCGCGCTGCGTCTTGGGGAACGCGATGACGTCGCGGATAGAGTCCGTTCCCGCCATCATCGCGACGATGCGGTCGAAGCCGAAGGCAATGCCGCCGTGCGGCGGCGCGCCGTATTGCAGCGCTTCGAGCAGGAATCCGAACTTCTGCTTGGCTTCCTCCGGCCCGATCGAAAGCGCGCGGAACACCTTCGACTGCACTTCCTCGCGGTGGATCCGCACCGATCCGCTGCTGATCTCGGCGCCGTTCAGCACCGTGTCGTAGCACTTGGCGAGCGCCTCACCCGGATTGCTCGCGAGCAAGTTCTCGTGGCCGTCCTTGGGTGCGGTAAACGGATGATGCATCGCGGTCCAGCGCTTTTCCTCCTCGTTGTACTCGAACATCGGGAAGTCCACCACCCACAGGGGTTTCCACCCGGCCTGCGCGTGGCCCTTCTCGTGGCCGATCTTCACGCGCAGCGCGCCGAGCGCGTCGTTGACGACCTTGATCTTGCCCGCGCCGAAGAACATCAGGTCGCCGTTCTTCGCTCCGGACAAGTCGACGACCGCTTTCAGCGCCGCGTCCGACAGGTTCTTCACGATCGGCGACTGCATCCCCTCGCGCCCCTTGGCGATGTCGTTGAACTTGATCCAGGCGAGGCCCTTGGCGCCGTAGATGCCGACGAACTCGGTGTAGGCGTCGATCTCGCCGCGCGAGAGCTCACCGCCCTTGGGAATCAAGAGGCCGGCCACGCGGTGCGCCGGCGTGTTCGCAGGTCCCGAGAACACCTTGAACTCCACGAGCTTCATCACTTCGGTCAGCTCGGTGAGCTTCAAAGGCACGCGCAGGTCGGGCTTGTCCGAGCCGTACTCTCGCGTCGCCTCGGCGTAGCTCATCACCGGGAACGGATCGGCCAGCGCGACCCCGAGCACTTCCCTGAAGACGGCACGAATCATGCCCTCGAAAATCGCCCGGATTTCCGTTTCTTCGAGAAACGAAGTCTCGCAGTCGATCTGGGTGAATTCCGGCTGGCGGTCGGCGCGCAGGTCCTCGTCGCGGAAGCACTTGGTGATCTGGTAGTAACGGTCGAATCCCGCGATCATGAGGAGTTGCTTGAAAATCTGCGGCGACTGCGGCAGCGCGAAGAATTCGCCCGGGTGCACGCGCGAAGGGACGAGGTAATCGCGAGCGCCCTCGGGCGTCGAGCGCGCGAGCATCGGCGTCTCGATGTCGATGAAGCCCTGGGCATCGAGATATTTCCTCACCGCCATGGCGACGCGATAGCGCAGCATCAGGTTCTTCTGCATGGGCTCGCGGCGCAGATCGATGACACGGTGCGTGAGGCGCACGGTCTCCGAGAGATTCTCGTCGTCAAGCTGGAAGGGCGGCGTAAGCGAGGGATTGAGGATCTCGATTGCGTGCGCGAGCACTTCCACTTCTCCACTCGCGATATTCGGGTTGGTCGTGCCCTCGGGGCGCCGGCGCACCACGCCGGTGACCTTCAGCACGAATTCGTTGCGGATCTTCTCCGCCGTCGCGAAAGTCGCCTTGCGGTCGGGATCCGAGACGACTTGCGCCAAGCCCTCACGGTCGCGCAAGTCGATGAAGATGACTCCGCCGTGGTCGCGTCGGCGGTGCGCCCAGCCGGCGAGCGTCACGGTCTGCCCCAGGAGCGCCGCGGAGAGCTTGCCGCAATAGTGGGTGCGCATGGGGGGCGGAGTATAGCAAACCGACAGTGGCGCGAATCTGCCGCCCGCTCTAGCGCGCTTCGCGCTCCCGTACCGCCGTGCCACCGAGCATCATCGAATTGAGGAGCGACAGGGCGCAGCCCAAGGTGACCGTGAGCCCGATCGCCGAAAGAACCGGGATGCGCGAGGTCGCAAGGCACCCGAACGCGGCGAACGTGGTGAGAAAACACACCGACAAGGCGAGCGAGGTGCCCTGCTCGTCATCGGTTCCGGGTTGCGCCCGGCTGA
>WNGP01001356.1_pt1 | contig 40507 bp, 38 predicted proteins | sample 5407671 | NCBI WGS metagenome assembly WNGP01 (sample SAMN13153381, study PRJNA577476) | soil metagenome | isolation source: 40 cm soil or saprolite under Garry oak tree replicate 2 | place: USA:California | collected 2016-06-15 | reverse complement strand
TTGCGACCCCAGGCGATGATCCGGGTCGCGATCGTGGCGGACACCCGCCTGTACCGCGAAGGCCTGGCCCAGGTCCTCGGCCGGGACGCGAGGGTTGCGGTCGTCGCCACCGCGGCGCGCCGCGAAGAGGCGCTTGCCTCCCTGCCTGCGGTCCAACCTGATGTCGTTCTTGTGGATATGGCCATACCCGACAGCTGCGGCGTGGTGCGTGCGATCCTGGCGCGCGTCTCGCTCGCTCGCGTCGTGGCGCTCGGCGTGGTCGAGGATAACGACGACGTGCTGGGCTGCGCCGAAGCAGGCGTAGCCGGCTACGTCCAGCGGGAGGCGTCCATCGAAGACCTGGTCACGGTGATCGAGAGTGTGGCGCGCGGCGAGGCGATCTGCTCGCCGCGTGTTGCGGCGAGCTTGCTGCGGCGGGTCGCTGCGCTCGCCGCGGGAAATGGCAGTGGAGCGCCCCCAGCCCGCCTCACGAGCAGGGAGCGGGAGATCGTCCGCCTCATCGATGACGGGCTGTCCAACAAGGAGATCGCCCGCCACCTCGGGATCGAGGTCGCGACGGTGAAGAATCACGTCCACAACATCCTCGAGAAGCTCCAGGTGCACCGGCGGGGAGAGGCGGCGGCACGGCTGCGGTGGGCGTCGCGGGGACGACTTTCGGGCCAGGTAGGCTAACCAGTAGCGCAACGATCTCAGGAGGCGGCCGTGCCAAAAACGAAGCGACGGGCAGCCCCGCGTAAGCCCACGCAACCCGGGTTCGGTTGGGTCCCAGACCTGCCGGATCAAAGGGACATCCTCTACGGCGCGGTCCAGGCGGTGCCAGCGAGACTACCGCCGAGCACGGACCTGCGACCACTCTGCTCGCCGGTCGAGAACCAGGGCCAACTGGGCAGCTGCACGGGCAACGCGATTGCGGGCGCCGTCGAGCTCCTGGAGCGGAAGAACAAGGTGCGCTTCGTCAACGTGAGCCGCCTCTTTATTTACTACAACGAGCGAGCGATCGAACACACGACCAAGTTCGACTCGGGTGCGATGATCCGCGACGGCATCAAGACGGTCGTGAAGCAGGGCGTCTGCTCGGAGCGGAAATGGCCCTACGTGATCTCCAGGTTCGCCGTCAAGCCAACGGCGCTGTGCTATAAGGACGCTCTACAGCACCAAGTGACCTCGTACCAGCGGATTCTCACTGTCGACGAGATGCGCGCCTGTCTCGCTCAAGGCTTTCCGTTTGTGTTCGGGTTCACCGTGTATGAGAGCTTCGAGTCACAGCAGGTGGCGCAGACGGGCGTGGTGCCGTTGCCCCAGCCCGGTGAGCGCGTGGCCGGTGGCCACGCTGTACTCGCGGTGGGCTATAACGATGCGGAGCGGCGCTTCATCGTGCGCAACTCGTGGGGCGCGTCCTGGGGAATGAAGGGCTACTGCACAATGGCGTACGAGTATCTCGCCAACCGGAATCTCGCCGACGACATGTGGACGATCCGGCGGGGGGAGGCCATGTAACGCGAGGGAGGAATGGCTATTGGCGTCAGCGGCCTCCTTGAAGAACGGCTGCCAGGAGCGTTTCGACATCGCGCGGCGATAGCACTCGTCTCGGGAATCGTGCTGGTCATCATCGCGATGCTCGTCCAGGGACTGAAGCATCTTCGCCACCAACCACCGGAGCCAGCATGGCGCAGCGATACGTGATCCAGCGCGGCGATACGTGATCCAGCGCGGCGATACGTTGGGCAAGATCGCTAAGACGTTCTACGGGGATGCCAGTCTCTACCAGAAGCTGGCGTCGTACAATGGCCTGACAGATCCCAACGTGGTGGTCGTAGGTCAAAGCATCGAGATCCCGGCGCGTCGCGAGCTGGACGGCCCGCCGGCTCCCCCAGCCCTACCACCCGTCGTGCCCCCCGGCCTGACCCCGCCGAACGGGCTCGATCACATCCTCGCCACCTTCGGCAACATCTACGATTACATCGCGGAGGACGGCACGCTCGACCCGCGGTGGCAGGCCGAGTTCCTGACGCGCACCCCGCTGCCGTTCGCGATCCCGCTGTCCTGGGACCGGTCCAAGGTCGTCAGCCAGTTGCAGTGCCACGTGAAGCTGCGGGACGTCTTTCCAGCCGTCTTCGCGGCCATCGCACAGCAGGGCTTCCAGCCGCAGATCAAGACCTTCGGGGGCTGCTTCAACTTTCGCAGCAAGCGCACCGCCGGCAAGCTCTCCACGCACAGCTGGGGAATTGCGATCGACTTGAACCCGGAGACGAACGCGCAGGGAAGCCCTGGGGACATGGACTCCGACGTGGTCGAGACGTTTCGCGGATTCGGCTTCAAATGGGGCGGCGACTGGTCCGCGAAGAGCAAGGACCCGATGCACTTCCAGTTCTGCACGGGTTACTGACGGGGAGATTCGAATCTCTTCCATCTGGGAATCTCCCACGACTACATTCCCCCCCATGCACGACTCCCTCTACTTCACCGCCGACCACCTCCAGGTCCGCGACATGGTGCGCGACTTCGCCGAGCACGTGATCAAGCCCAGCGCCCGTCGCTACGACCTCGAGAGCCGCTTCCCCTGGGACAACGTGAAGCAGATGGCCGAGCTCGGCCTCTTCGGCATCCCCTGGGCGGAAGAGCTCGGCGGCGCCGGGATGGACTACCTCTCCTACATCATCGTCATCCACGAGCTCGCCAAGGTGGACGCGAGCCACGCCATCACCGTGAGCGCCCACACCACGCTCGGCACATCGCCGATCGTGGATTTCGGGACCGAGGAGCAGAAACGGCGCTACGTCCCCCGGCTCGCGGCGGGGAAAGTGCTGGCCGGGTTCGGGCTTACGGAGACGGGCGCGGGGTCGGACGCCGGCGGGACCAAGACCGTGGCGCTGGACAAGGGCGACCACTTCGTGCTCAACGGCTCGAAGATCTTCATCACGCACGCCGGGGTCGGCGAAGTCTTCGTGGTGAGCGCCCGCACCGATCCCGCCGCCCAGAAGACCCGCGGCATCACGGCGTTCATCGTCACCAAAGACACGACGGATCTCGCCGAAGCGGCGCGCGTGGGCGTCGGCCACGACGCCGCGCTCCCCAAGTGTCCGGGCGTCCTCGCAGCCAAGAAGGAGGACAAGCTCGGCTGGCGCGCCTCCGACACGCGCGAGCTGGTGTTCCAGGACGCCGTCGTCCCGAAGGAGAACGTCCTGGGCACGATGAACGACGGATTCCGGCAATTCCTCCACACACTCGACGGCGGGCGCATCGGCCTGGGCGCGCTGGCGCTCGGCATCGCGGAGGGCGCGCTCGCCGAATGCCTCAGGTACACGACGACGCGCAAGCAGTTCGGCAAACCGGTCGCGAGCTTCCAGGGCGTGCACTTCGCCCTCGCCGACATGGCGACGGAGATCGAAGCCGCGCAGCACCTCGTCTACCACGCGGCCTGGCTCAAGCAGCACGGCCGCCCGTTCAAGCGCGAGGCCGCCATGGCCAAGCTCTACGCCTCCGAGCTCGCCATGCGCGCCACGACGAAGGCCGTCCAGCTGCACGGAGGCTACGGCTACACGACCGACTACCCGGTGGAGCGGATGATGCGCGACGCCAAGATCTGCGAGATCGGCGAGGGCACGAGCGAGATCCAGCGGATCGTGATTGCGAGGCAGCTGCTAGGCGATCTGGTAGACTAGGGCATCGCGATCGCCAAGTTCCGCACCAAGAACGCCAACCGATCTGCCTGTTCCTCGATGATCTTGCTCGTCGGCTTGCCGGCGCCGTGGCCGGCCTTCGTCTCGATCTCGATCAGCACCGGCTGCGGCCCCGCCTGCGCGGCCTGGAGCGTCGCGGCGAACTTGAACGAATGCCCCGGTACGACGCGATCGTCGTGGTCGGCGGTGGTGATGAGCGTGGCGGGGTAGCGCGTGCCGGGCCGGATATTGTGGAGCGGCGAGTACTTGTAGAGATAGGGGAATTGCGCCGCGCTGTCGGCCGACCCGTACTCGGTGACCCAGGCCCAGCCGATCGTGAACTTGTGGAACCGCAGCATGTCCATCACGCCGACCGCGGGCAGGGCCGCCCCGAACAACTCGGGCCGCTGCGTGATCGCCGCGCCGACGAGCAGCCCGCCGTTCGACCCACCGCCGATCGCGAGCCTCGCGGGCGCGGTGTAGCCCTCCTTGATCAGGTACTCCGCCGCCGCGATGAAGTCGTCGAACACGTTCTGCTTCTTCTCGTGCATGCCCGCCTCGTGCCACTCCTCGCCGTACTCGCCGCCGCCCCGCAAGGTGGGCACCGCGTACACACCCCCCCTCTCGAGCCACGCGAGCGTGGCCACCGAGAAGCTCGGGGTGAGGCTGATGTTGAACCCGCCGTAGCCGTATAAGTAGGTCGGGTTCGTGCCGTCCTGCTTCAGGCCCTTCTTGTGCGTCAGGAACATCGGCACGCGCGTGCCGTCCCGGCTCCGGTAGAACACCTGCTCCGTCTCGTAGCCGGACGGATCGAAGTCGATCGTCGGCGCCTTGAAGACGCTCGTCTGTCGCGTCTTGAAGTCGTAGCGGAAAATGGTCGTGGGATAGAGGAACGACGTGAAGGCGTAGAACATCGCGTCGTCCTTCCGCTCGCCCGACACGGTACCCACCGAGCCGAGCGTCGGGAGCGTGAGGTCTTCCAAGAACCGGCCGTCGAGCGCGAACAGCCGCAGCCGTGAGTGCGCGTCGTGGAGGTAATTCGCCACGAACGTGTCGTGGATGATCTGTACGCTCTCGATCACGTCGTCGCCCTGGGGAATCAGCTCCCGCCAGCGGCTCCGCTCGGGGTGCCGGGTGTCGATCGCGATCACGCGCTTGCGCGGGGCGTCGAGATCGGTGAGGACGTAGAACACGGGCCCGTCGTTGCCGATGAACCCGTAGCTCGCGTCGAACTCGTCCAGCAGTCGCGCGACCTCGCCCTTGACGCGCGGGTGCCGCGCGTCTTTCAGATCGACATAGTAGACGCGGTTCCGCCGATCGGTGCCGAGCCACACGGTCACCACGGCGTAGCGGCCGTCGTCGGTGACGTCGGCGCCGAAGCCCCAATCCGGCTGGTCGGACCGCTCGTAGACGAGGACGTCCGCCGCTTGGTCGGCGCCGAGGCGGTGGTAATAGAGTCGCTGGAATCGGTTCACGTCGGTGAGCGCCTTGTCCCCGGGCTGGGGGTAGCGGCTATAGAAGAATCCCGCGCCGTCCTTGGTCCACGAGGCGCCCGAGAACTTGATCCACTGCAGGTGATCCGGCAGGTCGCGCCCGCTCGCCACGTCGCGCACATGGAACTCCTCCCAGTCCGAGCCGCTCGCCGAGGTCCCGTAGGCGAGGAGCCGCCCGTCTTCGGACACCGCCAGCGTCGAGACGGCCACGGTGCCGTCTTCGGAGAGCAGGTTGGGATCGAGCAACGTCTCGGGGCCGGCCGTGAGGGAGGCCTGCTTGTACAGCACCGACTGGTTCTGCAGCCCGTCGTTCTTAAAAAAGAAGTAGCGCCCCGCCTTGTGGAATGGCGCGCCGTACTTCGGATAGTTCCAGAGCGCCGTCAGGCGCTTGCGGAGCGCCGCCCGCTCCGGGATCTGAGAGAGATAGCCCTCGGTGAGCCGGTTCTCGGCGTCGATCCAGCCCCGCGATTCGGGGGAATCGGGGTCCTCGAGCCAGCGATAGGGGTCGGCGACCCTGGTGCCGTGATAGTCGTCGACCACGTCGCCCTTGCGGGCAGGCGGGTACTGGAGCGTTTGCGCGGACGCGGCGCCGCCGAATAGGATGCCAGTCAGGATCAGACTCCGGGCGAAGTGATGCCTAGGTGGGGTGCTCATAGCGCATTAATCTCGGGGCGGTTGACGTAAGTCGCAAGCCCGCCTAGATTTAGAACGTGCATTGGACTCCCGGTTCGTCTGCGCTCACGGGCGCCGTTGGTGCGCCGCGCGCGGGCGTCCCGTCCAATCGGTTCATCTCATCCTCAGTCTATCTGCTTGGCATGAGCTTTTGTTGGAACAATCGTCGGACCCCGACCGGCTGCTGGCCGCCCGGGGTCGAGGGCACTTGCTTTGAAACGGGAAATCCTGATCAGCGGGAGCCCGCGGGAAACCCGCGTGGCGATCCTGGAGGACGACCGCCTTGTTGAGCTCCTGGTGGATCGTCCCGACGCCCGCCGCACGGTGGGCGACATCTACCTCGGCACGGTCGAGGCCGTCTTGCCGGGGATCCAAGCCGCATTCGTCAACATCGGAGCGGAAAAGAGCGCGTTCCTCCACGCCTCCGACCTGATCGAGTCCGAGGACGAGGACGAGCCGTCCGATGGGGAAGACGAGAACGGCAACGGTGGCGAGGGGGCCAACCGCTCCGCCCGGCGCCGCCTGCCGAACGTCGCCGACGAGCTGAAGCGCGGCGAAGCGAAGATCGTTCAAGTCATCAAAGAGCCGATCGGCACCAAGGGACCGCGCGTCACCGCGCAGATCTCGTTAGCAGGCCGGTTCCTCGTCTACATGCCGTTCGCCTCCAAGGTCGGGGTCTCCCGGAAAATCGAGAATCGCGAGCAGCGGGCCAAGCTGCGCGACATGGTGTCGAAGCTCGTCCCCAAGGAACCGGGGGCGGGCGGGTGGATCATCCGCACCGTGGCCGAGGACCTGACCGAGCAGAGCTGCAAGCGCGAGATCGATCACCTCTACGGCCTGTGGAAGAAGATCAAGCGCAAGGCCGGCTCCGCACGCGCGCCCGCGTTGCTGCAGGGCGAAACGAGTCTCACCCGCGGGATCATCCGCGACCTGTTCTCCGACAAGGTCGATTCCCTGTTGGTTGACGCGAAGATGCTGCACAACGAGATCGTGCAGTATCTGAAGCAGATCGATCCCGACCTGCTCGAGCGGGTGAAGTCGTACGACGCCGAGACGCCGCTGTTCGACGAGTACGACATCGAGGCGGAGATCCGGAACCTCTTCAAGCCGCGGGTGGAGCTCCCGACCGGCGGCTACTTGATCATCCAGCCGACCGAGGCGCTCACATCGATCGACGTCAACACTGGGCGCTATACGGGCAAGAAGGACCCCGAGAGCACGATCCTCAAGACCAACCTCGAGGCGGCGCGCGAGGTGGCGCGCCAGCTGCGACTGCGGGACATCGGCGGCATCATCGTGGTCGATTTCATCGACATGGAGTCCCGCGGCAACCGCGACAAGGTGCTGCAGGAACTGCGCACCCACCTGGGACGCGACCGCGCTCGCACCAAGGCGTTCGCGGTGTCCGAGCTGGGGCTGGTCGAGATGACGCGCCAGCGCGTGCGCCCGTCGTTGTGGCACTCGATGACTGCGGAGTGCCCCACTTGCCACGGGACCGGCCGCGTGTTCCGGCCCGAGGTCGTGGTGCGGCGGATGGAGCGCTCGCTCAAGCGGGCCGGTGCCGAGCACAAGGAGCGGCAGCTGGCCGTGCGCTTGCACCCCGAGGTAGCGCTTTATCTCGTGGAGCAGGAGCCTAACTTCTTACGGCAGCTCGAGAAGCAGACGGGGCTCGAGCTCGAAGTCCGGGACGACCCGATGATGCGGCTGGACGAATTCCGCATGATGGCTAAACCGGCCGGACGGGACGTGACGGAGCAGTACGCCGTCGCTTGACCAAATGCTTGTGCTCGTTTAGGTTCCGCGCCCTATGACGTACGCCATCTTCGCCACCGGTGGGCGCCAGTTCCGGGCCGAACCGGGCGCCACCATTAAGGTCCCGCTGCTCGCGGCCGAGCCCGGGAGCAAGGTGACGTTCGACGAGGTGCTGCTCGCCAGCGACGGCAAGCACGTACATGCCGGGAAGCCCGTGGTGAAGGGCGCCAGGGTGACGGCCGAGGTGGTGCGACACGCCAAAGGCAAGAAGATCCGGATCTATCGGTTCGCGCGGCGCACCGGGTTCCGCCGCCACGCCGGGCACCGCCAGCAGTTCACCGAGATCAAGATCGCGGACGTCAAGCTCAAGGACTGATCCACATGGCTCACAAGAAGGGTGTCGGCTCCTCCCGCAACGGGCGCGATTCGGGTCCGAAGTACCTGGGCGTGAAGCGGTTCGCCGGGGAGTTCGTGACCGCGGGGAGCATCCTCGTGAAGCAGCGGGGGACGAAGTTCCACCCCGGCCTGAACGTGCGCCGCGCCTCGGACGACACGCTGTTCACGGTGATCGACGGTCAGGTCAAGTTCGAGCACAAGAACAAGAAGCGGTACAGAGTGAGCGTGTATCCCAAGGCAGCGCGATAGGCGGATAGAACAAGCAGGGCGGCATCCGAGAAGCGGAGGCCGCCCTTCTAGTACGTAGGTGGCAGCTTCTTGTATCGCTCGAACAGCTCTGTCTGCCGGCTCTTCAGCGGGATCTCCCGCCCCCGAATGAACACGTGCTCGACCCCCGTCGTGAATTCGAAGGGATCTCCCGACCAGACCACCACGTTGGCCACCTTCCCCGGCTCGAGCGAGCCGTAGCGATCCGCGACTCCGAAGATCTCGGCGGGGGAGAGCGTCACCGCCCGCAGCGCCTGCTCCCACGTCATGCCGTAGGACACGGCGTTGCCGGCCTGCTGGCGCAGGTTGCGGGAGTTGTGAGTGTCGGTCTCGAGCAGCGCCACCTTGACGCCGGCCCGGGCGAGGAACGCGGCGTTCTCGTAGCGGATGCCGAGCGCGTCGTACGACGGGATGTTGTCGAGCGGCTGCACCAGCACCGGCACGCCGGCGCGCGCGATCTCGTCCGCGATCTGCCAGCCCTCTGCAGCGCCCGCCAGGATGAGCTTGAGCTTGTACTCCCGGGCGAGGCGCAGCGCCGTGGCGATGTCGCTCCGTCGGTTCGCCACGGCGATGAGCGGCTGGTCGCCGCGCAGCACGGGGAGGAGCGCCGCCAGATCAGCGGCCGCGGCGGAGAGCGCCTGCATCTGCGCGCGGGAGTACTCCGCCTTGCGCCGCCCGTATTCGAGCGCGTCGTTGAACACCCGGCGCAACCGCTCGGTCACGCCGGCGCGCGAGCCGCCGCCCTCGTCCTTGGCCTGCTCGTTCAAGTACGCGACCATCCCGGCGGGCGACTTGACGAGCATCTGCTCGATGGTGGAGCCGTCGAGATCGATCAGCACCGCCTGGCCGCTGATGAGGTTCGCGCCCCCCCCGGGTGTGGCGAGGGTCGTGGTGATCCCCTCGATGCGCGTGACCGGGATCAGGGTGGACGCGGGGTTGATCCCCTCGGCGACGTTGAACGCGGCGGCCACGCTGTCGCCCCGCAGGGCGCCCTCGCGCGTCCCCTCCACGGCGCCGATCTCGACCAGGCCCATCTGCCCGCCCCCGTCGATGAAGCCGGGGGTGATCCATTTCCCGGTCGCGTCGATGCGGGTCGCGTCCGCTGGAACGGTGACGTTGCTCCCCACCGCTGCGACCTTGCCGTCGCGGATCAGGACGGTGGCGTTCGCGATCTTCGGGCCCGTGACCGGATAGACCGTGCCCCCCGTGATGGCGACGGTCTGGACGAGGAGGACCGCGATCATCGGTCGGTCCCCGGCGCCGGCACCTGGCCGAGCTCGAAGTCGGTGCGGGGCTGGTGCGCCGCGTCGCGGCGATCGTACACCAACCAGCCGTCGTTGTAGACCTGAACGGCCTTCGCGTACACGGAGAAGGGGTCCCCTGACCACACTACGACATCGGCCATCTTCCCCGGCTCCAACGTTCCGACGATCGAGTCGATCCCGAGCGTCCACGCGGGGTTGACGGTGATCCAGCGCAGCGCCTGGTCGCGCGTGATCGCGATCCCGGCGCGCTGGCCGGAGTACATCGCCTTCGCGGCCTCCTGGTTCAGGCGCTGGATGCCGCTGGGGCTGTCCGAGTGGATCAGCGGTCGCCCGCCCGCCTGCTGGTTGAGCGCCGCGTTCTGCTGGACGCCGTCCATCGCCTCTTCCTTGAAGCCCCACCAGTCGGCCCACACCGACACGGACGTCGAGTCCTGCGCGAGCAGGTCCGCGATCTTGTACGCCTCCACGGCGTGATGGAACGAGCGGATCTTGAAGCCGAACTCGTGCGCGAGGTCCTCCATCAGCGCCATTTCGTCGGCCCGGTAGCAGTGGTTCTGCACGTAGATGTTGCCCCGCAGCACTTCGGCGAGCGTCTCGAGACGGAGGTTCCGCTCCGGCGGATCACCCTTGTGATCCTTGTTCCAGGTGTCCCACCGGCGGCGGTAGGCCTCGGCCTGCGCGAACGCGCTGCGATAGCCCGCCATGTTGCCCATGCGGGTCGACGGCCCGCCGCGGCGGCCGTACACCCGTTTGGGATTCTCGCCGCACGCCATCTTCAGGCCGTAACGCGCGCCCGGGAACTTCATCTCCTGCACGGTGCGCGCCGGAATCAGCTTGAGGATCGCGCTGCGCCCGCCGATCAGGTTCGCCGAGCCGGGGAGCGCCTGAATCGTGGTGATGCCGCCCGCGATGGCGAGGGGGATCTGCGGGTCCTGCGGCCAGAACGAATGCTCCGCCCACACCTCGGCGGTGACCGGGTTCGTCGCCTCGTTGCCATCGGACTCGGCATCGGTGCCGGGCGCGGCGTAGACGCCGAGGTGCGAGTGGTCGTCGATCAGGCCCGGGGTCACGTATTTCCCGGTCCCATCCACGACCACGGCGTTGGCCGGCGCGTCCACCCTGGCGCCGACGGCCACGATGCGGCCGTCCTTGAAGAAGATGGACCCGTTGGGAATTTCCTGCCCGGTCGCGGTCATGATCGTCGCGTTGCGGATCACGACCGCCGCATTGGGATGGCGCCGGTAGGTGGTCGGATACTGCGGTCGCATGACACTGCTGCTCTCGGACGTCGCGGCCTGCGGCACCGGCGCTGGGGCCGCGGCCTGCCGTGCCCCGGCCGTCGCGCAGGAGACCGACAGCGCGAGCAACGGATACAAAGATCGCCGCATGCGTCTGCCCCCCCTCCGGTCCTGGCCTACTTCACGAGTTCGACGATGAACGGCTGTCCCACGAATTCGGTCTTCACGACCCTCCGGGGGGTCTCCGTGGTCACGTACATCGTGAACGGCACCCGCGACCCGGTCACCGCGATGCGATACGCCTGAAACGTCCCGGCGGCCACCGTGACGCGTTCGGGGGCCCCGACCTTGAAGGTCAGCGTCTTCTGCGCATTCTCGCTCGGCGTGAAGAAGCTCAGCGTGAACGCCTTGCCGGCCGCGAGCGGCAGCGCCGGCACGACGAACGGCACGGCATTCTCGTCCACCGTCCCCGGGGGCAGCACGGTGTCGATGTCGTAGCGCTTGATCGAGCCGTCCTGCTGCGGCGCGGCACTCTGGCCCTTGACCCGGCCGCCCGCGTAGCTGAGATGGGTCTCCGCCTTCTGGCCGTGCTGCGTCGTCACCTGATCCACCTGGCGCACGGACCCGTCGGCCGGGTCGAGCAGCACGGTGGTGTGCTGCTCGAAGGTCCCGCTCCCCAGGCTCGAGCGCTCGACGTACAGGAGCGAGTCGCGCGACCGGCGGACGTCGGACACCGTGTAGCCGACCGCCTTCCCCTGGAGCATCACGCTGGAGCTGTCCGTGTGGGGCGCGAACTGCGCGGAATCGAGCGCGACGGGCCCGGCCGGGGTAGGAGGGGCAAGATCGGTGGGCGTGAGCGGCTTGCCGTCGACGTCCACGATCCGCACCGGAGCGATCGCCTGCAGCCGGGCGCCGATCCGGGCGGCGTCGCCCACCACCACGACGGTGAGCTCGCTCCGCCGGTACAGCCGGGCGGCGGCGGCTCTGGCCTGCAGCGCGGTAACGGCGCTCAGCCGCTCGCGGTACAGCCGCAGGTAGTCGTCCCCCAAACCCAGCAGCTTGGCGTTCGCGACCTGGCTCGCGATCTGGCTTGGGGTCTCGATCGTGAGCGGGAACGAGCCCACGAGGAACCCTTTCACGGCCGCGAGCTCCGAGTCGGGGATCGTCTCGGTGCGAATGCGATCCACCTGCCGCAGCATCTCGCTCAGCGCGCTGTCGGTGACTTCCGTGCGCACCTCCGCCGTGGCCTGCCAGTAGCCGAGCCCGCGGTAGCGGTGCAGCGACGCGTACGCGCCGTACGTCCAGCCTTTCTGCTCGCGCAGGATCAGGAACAGCCGCGCGTCCGCCCCACCCCCCAGCGCCTGCGTGGCGATCCGGCCGGCGTAATAGATCGGCTCGCCGGGCCGCATGGTGGTGTTGCCGAGCACAATGTTCGACTGCGCCGAGCCGGGGCGATGAATCAGCAGGATGTCGGTGGCCCGCTTCCCGGGCGCGGGCGCCTGCGACGCGGTGGCGGGCGGCGCGCCCCGCCATCCCGCGAACGCCTGCTCGACCAGCGCCTGGACCTGCGGCGCTGTCACGTCGCCCGCGACAACCAGGAGGGCGCCGGCGGGCCGCAGGCGTTGTCCCGCGAATCCCGTCACGTCGTCGCGCGTGACGGCGGTGTAGCTCTCGCGCGTGGCGCTGCGCCCGTAGGGATTGCGGCCGTACACCTCGCTCGCGAAGAACCGGCTCGCCAGCGACGCCGGCCGCGACAGCTCCAGCGCCAGGGCCGACAGGGCGCGCGTGCGCGCCAGCTCCACCTCGCTCGCGGGAAATGTCGCGTGCAGCACGACGTCGCCCAGAACGTCGAACACCAGGTCCACCTGGTCGCTCAGCGCGTCCGCGGAGACCGTGAGGAAGTCGTCGCCGGAGGACGCCGAGAGCGAGCCGCCCACGCCTTCGATGGTCGCCGCGAGCTGCTCCGCCGTACGGCGCTCCGTGCCCTTGGTGAGCAGCTCCGCCACGAGCGCCGACAGGCCCTCCTTGCCGGCCGGGTCGTAGCTGCCGCCGGCGCGGAAGCTCAGCGTCACCGAGACCACGGGTTGCTCGTGATGCTCGATGATGACGAGCTGCAGGCCGTTCAGGAGCGCGACCTCCTGGAACGGCGGAAAGCGCGCAGGGGAGAGCGGAGTCGGCTTGGGAGGCTTGGTCGGGAAGCCTTGGGCGGACAGTCGGATAGCCGGATAGCCGGATAGCAAGATCGTCGTGGCGACGAGCACGCTAACCGCCCATCCGCCTATCCGCCTATCCGCCTTCATTCCGAACCCCCCGTCTTAGTCGTCGCCGCGGCGCCCGGTTTGACCGTCACGATCACGGCATTCGCGGGGTCCAAGTACTTCCGGGCGACCCGGCGGATGTCGGCGGCGGACACGGCCAGGTAGCGATCCAGGTCGGTGTTGATGTCGGCGGGCCCGCTGTGGAACAGGCTGTAGTGCTGCAGCAATTCCGCCCGCCCGAAGGTGGTCTCGCGCTCATCGACCTGCTGCGCGCGGAATTGGTTCTTGGCCCGCGTCAGCTCGTCCGCCGTGACTCCCGCGCTGCGCACGCTGTCGAGCTCGGCGCCGATCAGGCTGTCGAGCCGCTGCACGTCCACGCCCTGGTTCGCGATGCCGTAGGCGAACAGCACCCCGGGTCCGCGCCGCTCGCCCAGCGCGCCCAGGCCCGCCTGCAGCGCCGCCTGCTCGTGCCGCACGACGCCCACGTTCAGGCGCGAGCTCTCTCCCTCCCCCAGGATGGACTCGAGCAGCTCGAGCGCCGGAGTGTCGGGGTCGTCGTGTGGCGGCAGGCGGTAGAAGCGGAGCGCCGCCGGCAGATTGGCGTGCTCGTCCGTCACCTCGCGCCGCACCATGCCGGGGGAGACCTTCGACGCGCAGCTCACCGGCGGTGGCGCGGCGTGGCTGGGGATGTCGGCGAAATACTGATTCACGAGCCGCCGCAGCTCCGCCGTGCGGAAGTCGCCCACGACGACGAGCGTCGCGTTGTTGGGAGCGTAATAGGTGTCGAAGAAGGCCTGCACGTCGGCGAGCTGGGCCGCATTGAGGTCGTCCATCGAGCCGATGCCGGGGTGCGCGTAGGCGAAGCACGTCGTGCTGTCGTAGGGCCAGATGATCCCGTTGCGGAACGTGGGCGCATACGGCTGGTTGTCCACGCGCAGGCGCTTCTCCTCCTTCACGGTCTCGCGCTGGTTCTCGAGGTTCTCCGGCGTGATCGCGAGCGAGCGCATCCGGTCGGCCTCGAGCCACAACGCCAGATTGAGCCGGTTCGACGGCACCGTCTCGTAGTAGTTCGTGTAATCGTCGTGGGTCGACCCGTTGAGCGAACCACCCGCCCGCTCGATCAACTGGAAGTGCTCGCTCTTCTTCACGTGCGCCGAGCCCTGGAACATCATGTGCTCGAAGAGGTGAGCGAACCCGCCGCGTCCCGGCCGCTCGTTGCGCGCCCCGACGTAGTACCACAGGTCCACCGTCACGATCGGCGCGGAGCGGTCCTCGGAGTAGAGCACCCGCAGGCCGTTCGGGAGCGCGAAGGATTCATACGCGATCCGGCCCGACTGGGCGGCGAGGGGCGGCGCCAGCGTCGCGCCGGCGACCAGCAACCCGGGGAGGAGCGGCAGGAACCGCATGGGCCTCATTCCGGCGAGGGGATGACCGGCCCGGAATGCACCAGCGCGAACGAGAACGTCCCGTCGAGGGTCTCGCCCTTGACGACGCGCCGCGGCGCGACGCGCGTGGCGTACAGCCGCAGCCCGCCGGTGCGGAGCGGCAGCACGTCGAACCGGCCCGCCGGAACCTCGATGGTCGTCGGCTGCTCCGCGACGAAGCTGAGCGTCGCGAGCGAGTCGCCGAACTCGCTGTACGCGCGGACGGCGAGCGAGTCGCCCGGCGCGGCGTTCGTCACGGCGGCCGCGAGCAGCGCATAGTCGTCGTGCAGCACGGTGCCCGGCGAGAACGGCCGGGCCACGGGAATGAGCTTCACCTCGCCGTTCTTCGTTCCCACCCGGCGTCGCCCGACGATCTCGCCGTGCTTCACCTCGAGGTCGTGCTCTACCATGATGGTGTCGCTCCCCGGCGAGAAGAGATCGATCCGGTGGAAGCTCGCGATCGGCTCGCTCGTCTGGCGGTTGAGCACGACGCGCAGTCGTTCCTCCTCGACCGGCCGGAACTCGGACGCCGCGGTGTACAGCACCTCCTGGGTCATCTCGAGCGGCCGGATCTCGTACTGCCAGACCGCCCAGCCGCGCTCGGCGCCGCGGAAGTCGAACACGAACGAGTCGCGCGTGGCTGGAATGGCGGTGAGATCGAACTGGAGCGGCTTGGTACCGGACGATTGGGCGGCCGCCGAGCTAGCGAGCAGCAGGAAACAGAGCCAGCGCATTGGTCTCGAGAATGGCTTTCTTGTGGGCGTCGCTGAGCGAGAGCGCCAGGAACTGGTCGATGTTCAACCGCATGTCCTTCACACCCGGGCTGGGCCAGTCCGTGCCCCACAGCACCCGGTCGGCCACCTCGGCCAGGCGGGGAAAGTACTCGAGCAGCCGCGCGGGCGGTATCCCGGACACGTCGAGCCACACCTGCCGGTGGCGGCGCAGCACGAAGAACGCCTCCTCCATATAGAGGGGCCGGCCGCCGTGCGCCATGACGATCCGCAGGTTGGGAAAGTCGATCGCCACATCGTCGAGCTCCATCGGATTGCCGAACTTGGAGCGCGCCCCGGGGAAGATGCTCGTTCCGGTGTGAATCATCACGGGGAGGCCGCGATCCTCGCAGCGGCGATAGATCTGCCCCAGCGGCTCGAGGCCGTCGGTGTACGCGTTCGCGGCGAAGCCCTGGTGTGGAGGATGGATCTTCACGAGCCGGATCCCCAGGTCGACGAGCCGGTCCACGTCGCCCGCCGCATCCGTGGTGAACCGGGGGTGCACGCCCCCGTACGGCAGCAGCCGCTCCGGATCGGCCTGGGCGTACCGCGCGGCGAAGCTGTTCGTGGTGTCCGTGAAGCCGATGACGTCCGGAGAGGGATAGTTGACGAGTCCCACGCGCCACACGCCCGCCTGATCCATGACCTCGAGCAGCGCGCGGGGATCGTCCATCAGCCGGATGAGGAAGTCCCACTGCGCCTCTTTGCCGCGGCGCATGGTCTCGATCACGGCGGGCTTCACGTCGCGCCAGGGCTGGATATGGATGTGGACGTCCGTGATGCGGCTCAGTCGCTCCAGGAGTAGAACCCCTTTCCCGTCTTCTTCCCCAGCTCTCCCTTGGCGACCTTATCGCGCAGGATTCTCGGCGGCTCGAACTGCCGCTCTTCCAGCGTGCGGTAAAGATAGTCGGCGATGGCGAGCCGCACGTCGAGGCCGACCAGATCGGTGAGCTTGAGCGGGCCCATCGGGTGGTTGTAGCCGAGCTCCATGGCGCGGTCGATGTCCTCCGCCGAGGCGACGCCCTGCTCGAGCATGCGCATCGCCTCGAGGCCGAGGGCGAGACCCAGGCGGCTCGACGCGAACCCCGGCGAGTCCCGCACCACGATCGGCTCCTTGCCGAGGGCGCGCGCGAACGCGACCGCGCGTTCGACCGCCTCGGCCGCAGCGTTTGGGTGCGTCACCACTTCCACCAACTTCATCGCGTGCACCGGGTTGAAGAAATGCATCCCGACCACGCGCCCCCGCCCCAACGCCGGCACCGCGGAGGCGATCGAGGCGACCGAAAGGGATGACGTGTTGGTCGCGAGCAGCGCGCCCGGCGGCGCCGCGCGCGCGAGCTCCGCCAGGAGCCGCTGCTTCACCCCCAGGTCCTCGACCACCGCTTCGATCACGACGACGGCGTCGCGCGCCGCTCGAGGCAGGTCGGGCTCCGGGCGCACCCGCGCGGCGACCGCGGCACGGTCTGCTTCGCTGAGCTTGCTGCGCCGCACCGCCCCCGCGAGCAGCTCACCGATCCGTGCGACCCCCGAGGCGAGCGCCTCCGGGCGGCTGTCGGTGAGCGCGACGGTGAACCCCGCAAGCGCCGCGGCGTAGGCGATACCGTGGCCCATGGTGCCCGCCCCGACGACCGCGACGCGCCCCCCCGTGCCGCTCACGCGGCGCGCACATCGACCGCTTGGCGGCCGACCTCGGGGTGATTAGTGCAGAGCCCGTCGACCCCGAGCTCGAGCAGCCGGCGCATCTCCGCGGGATCGTCCACCGTCCAGACGAGCAGCCGCATGCCGGCAGCGTGGAGCACTTCCACGAGGGCCCCGTCCACGACCGTCCGCTCCTGCCACAGGGTCGTGGCGCCCGCGTCCTCCAGCGCCGCGAGCGGCCGGATCAAGTAAGACGAGCTCAGCACGCCGCGCGGCAGGGCAGGGCGCTCGAGACCGAGCCGCCGGATGATGCGGTGGTCGAAGCTGTGTACCGCGTAGCCCGACGGGTTGGGGCCGTGGGCGAGCGCGTCGAACAGCCGCTCGTCGAACGGCGGAGTGAGCGACTTCACCTCCACGAACACGCCCAGCGCGGCACCGGCGGCCTCCAGCGCTTCAGGCAAGGTCGGCACGGGCTCGCCGTTCTGGAGCCGCAGCTCGCGGACTTGGCGCCCCGTGAGGTGGGGAATGTGGCGACCGGCGACGGCCTCGTCGTGATGCACGACGAGGGCACCGTCCGCCGTGGCATGGATGTCGAGCTCCACGGCGTCGGCGCCCAGCGGCCCCGCGGCCCGGAACGCGGCGAGCGAGTTTTCGAGCTCGCGGGCCGACGCGCCGCGGTGCGCGATGACGAGCGCCCCCCCCGCCCCCCCCTTCCTCACTTGAGCAGGCTGTCCGCTTTCTTCGGCTCGATCCAGCCGGGCTCCTTTTCCACGTCGTGCACGACCTGGTAGTGCTCCGGCTGGGGCAGCACGGTCTTGAGGTACGCCTGGTACTTGGCGGCGTCGTCGATCGGCTCGCCTGCGACCGTGAACATCTTGTGGGTGTACATGCCGATCTTGCGGTTGAACCGGACGTCGGGCATGCGCAGCCAGCGCTCGCGCTCCGGGATGAACATGTTGAGCCGCTCCACCAGCTTCGCGATCTCCTGGCGGTACAGCTCGCGGCTGTACTCGTTGAGCCGCGCCTTGTCGGGCTCGACCTGGTTCTCCCGTTCGTCATAGCGACCCTTCAGGCCCCACACGTAGGCCCAATGCGCCGACGAGGAGTTGTCCTGCCCGAACAGATCGAACGCCGTGGGAATCCACTTGTAGAAGAACCGCTGGATCACTTCCGGCGGCATCTTCCCGGCCTTCACGATGCGCAGCAGGCCGTTGTTGCCGGTGCCGAGGTGGAACGACTCCTCCTTGAGCATCGGGTTCATCGAGCGCGACAGCGGGTCGAACGCCGACACCGAGAGCATCGTCAGCTGGAACTTGCCGTCGCGGTCGATGAACTGGGTGTAGGTGAAGAAGTCGAGCCAGTTGTCCACCAGCTCGTTGAAGGAGCCGAGCAGCCGCTCACCCTCGTCGGCCCGCCGCTCCAGCAGCTTGGCGGCCTCGCGCTTCCCCTCGTCGCCGAAGTAGGTGCACAGCAGGTAAGACATCTGCCAGCCGTGCCGCATCTCCTCGGTCATCACGCGCATGAGCGCGAGCAGGTCGTAATCGGAGGGCGCGTGCTTGAGCAGGTTGCGCTGTTGCTCCACCGACGCGAACTCGGTATCGCCCTGGTAGACGATGAGGTTGAGCAGCGCGTCGCGGATGCGCTGGTCGGGGATGTGCATCACGGTGGGCCACTTGCGCTGACCTTTGTAGTGCCCGAACTCGATATGCGGCACGTCCTGGTCCCCGAACTTCGCCTCGAACTTGAACTGGCGAATCTCGCCCTGCGGCAGGCCGATCGAATCCTGCCAGTAGCGGAAGTAGTCGATCCATTCGTCGAAGTTGTGCAGCTTGCGGACCATCAGCGGCTCCTCTTCGCGAGTGAGGCGCCCCCCGCGAGGCGCTCGCGCGCTTCGGGGCTGGCGAACAATTCGTTCTGCTGGGCGATCTCCCAGTCCAGCATGGCCGCGAGCGAGCGGACCTCGCTCGCGTACAGCGCTTCCTTGGCGCGGCGGACGGCCCCCGGCGGCTGGCCGGCCCACAGTTCGGCGAGGCGACGAGCCTCGGTCGCGAGCTGCGCATGCGGCACCACCCGGTCGAACAGACCCAGGACGAGCGCCTCGACGGCAGACACCATGCGCGCGCTCCACACCAGCTCCAGCGCCTTGGACGTGCCCACGAGTCGCGGCAGGAAGAAGCTCCCGCCCCAGTCGGGCACGAGGCCGAGCTGGTGGAACACCTGGCCGATCGACGCCTGGTCGGACGCGATGCGGTAGTCGCAGGCGAGCGCGAGATTGGCGCCCCCGCCGGCGGCCGGGCCGTTCACGACGGCGAGCACAGGCTGTGGCGCCCCGCGGATCGCGAGCGCGACATCCTTGCCCGCCGCGACCAGCGCGGGCCCGTCCGCCTCGAGCACGGCGAGATCGGCGCCGGCGCAGAACGCCCGGCCCGCCCCCGTGATCACCATCGCCCGTACGCCGTCGCTCTGCGCCAGCATCCGCAGGGCGTCGGTCAGCTCGTCGCACAGCGCACGGTCGAACGCGTTGAGCTTCTCCGGCCGGTTGAGCGTGAGCGTGCCGACCCCGCCCGCGATCTCGACCAGCACGCGGTCATAGGCGGCCATCAAACGCGCTCCACGAGCATGGAGATGCCTTGACCGACCCCGATACACATGGCGCATAAACCGTAGCGGGACTTCGTACGGTGTAAGGCGTGTACGAGAGTCGTCAAAATCCTCGCACCCGTGGCGCCGAGCGGGTGGCCGAGGGCGATCGCGCCGCCGTAGATGTTGACCTTCGCCGGGTCGAGCTTGAGCTCGCGGATACAGGCGATCGCCTGCGCCGCGAACGCCTCGTTCAGCTCCACCAGGTCGATCTGACCGATCGTCAGGCCGGCCCGCCTCAGCACTTTCTGCGTGGCCGGAATCGGCCCCAGCCCCATGCAACTGGGATCCACCCCCGCCACGGCCGTGGCCACTATCCGGGCGAGCGGCTTGCATCCCCCTTCCGTCGTTCCGTCATTCCGTCGCATTACCAGCAGGGCCGCCGCCCCGTCATTGATCCCGCTCGAACTACCCGCCGTAACGGTGCCCCCCCCATCGGGCCGGTACGCCGGCTTGAGCTGCGCGAGCTGTTCCGCCGACGCGTTGGGACGCGGGTACTCGTCCTTGGCGAAGGTGGAGCCGTCGGGGAGGGGTACGGCCACGAGCTCGTCCGTGCGCTCCGCGACCACTTCGGCCGTTTCGCCCAGGGAGATCGTCCACGCGCGCTGCAAGCGCGGATTTGTAAAGCGCCAGCCCACTGTGGTGTCGGCGATCTCGGGAGCCTTGCGGCTCCACGGCTCGGCCGACTTGAGGACCACGTATGGCGCCCGGGTCATGTTCTCGACGCCGCCGGCGATGAACACCGCGCCCTCGCCCGCCTTGACGGCCTGGGCTGCGCTCGCGACGGCCTGGAGGCCCGAACCGCACAGCCGGTTCACGGTCTGCCCCGGGACCTCGATGGGCAGCCCCGCCAAGAGCAGGGCCATGCGGGCGACGTTGCGGTTGTCTTCACCCGCCTGGTTGGTGCACCCGAGGATGACGTCGTCGATGCTGGCGGGGTCGATCCCGGTCCGCTCGACGACGGCCCGAATTGGGATCGCCGCCAGGTCGTCAGCGCGCACGCCGGCCAACGCGCCGCCGTGTTTGCCGACAGGGGTGCGGAGCGCTGCACAGATGTACGCTTCCCTCATCGGCACTCCAACGCGTTCATAGCGCCACCCAAACCGTCTTGGTCTCCGTATAGTTATCGAGCGCTTCTTTCCCGAGGTCCCGCCCGAAGCCGGAGAACTTGTAGCCCCCGAAGGGCGCCGCGGGATCATAGAAGTTGTACGTGTTGACCCAGACCGTCCCGGCCTTGATCGCGCGCGCGACGCGGTGCGCCTTCTGGACGTCGCGCGTCCAGACGCCCGCCGCGAGCCCGTACAGCGAGCGGTTGGCGAGCTCCACGCCTTCCGCCTCGTTGTCGAACGTCAGCACTGCGAGCACGGGCCCGAAGATCTCCTCGTCCACGATCTTCATGCCGGGTCGGGCGCCGTCGAACACCGTCGCCTCGACGTAGTAGCCCTTGCCGTTGACCTTCGCGGGCTTGCCGCCCGCGACGAGCCGGGCCCCCTCGTTCTGGCCGGCGGCGACGTACGAGAGCACTTTGTCCTGTTGCCGCTTCGAGACGAGCGCGCCGAGGCGTGTGTTTTTGTCGAATGGGTCGCCGGGCGTGAGTTTCCTGGCCCGCTCGGCCAGCTGCTCGACGACGGTGTCGTGGACGGATTTCTCGACCAACAGCCGCGAGCCCGCGGCACACACCTCCCCCTTGCCGTAGAAGATCCCGCTCTGGGCGCCGCGCACGGCGGCCGCGAGGTCGGCATCGGCGAAGATGATGTTGGGGCTCTTGCCGCCGAGCTCCAGCGTGACGCGCTTCAGCGTGCCGGCCGCCTCCCGCATGATCTCCTGGCCCACCTCGGTGGACCCGGTGAACGCGATCTTGTCGACGAGCGGGTGACGCACCAGCGCCGCCCCGGCCACGGAGCCGAGCCCGGGCACGACGTTCAGGGCCCCGGCGGGGAGCCTCGCCTCGATGGCGAGCTCTCCCAGGAGCAGCGCGGTGAGTGGCGTCTCGTGCGCGGGTTTCAACACCACCGTGCACCCCGCGGCGAGGGCGGGCGCGACCTTCCAGGTGGCGAGGTTGAGGGGGAAGTTCCACGGCACGATCGCGCCCACCACGCCCACCGGCTCGCGTAACGTGTAGGTGAAGAAGTTGCCGTTCACCGGGAGCGTGTCGCCCGTGAGCTTGTCGGCCCAGCCGGCGTAATAGCGGAATGTCTCGATCGCCATGGCCACGTCGATCTTCGACTCGAACAACGGTTTGCCGTTGTTCCGCGACTCGACCTCGGCGATTTCCTGGGACCGCTGCTCGAGCAGGTCCGCGAGCCGGTAGAGCAGGAGACCGCGCTGGCGCGCCGGGAGCTCGCGCCACGCCTTCGACTCGAGGCAGGAGCGCGCCGCCCGTACGGCGTCGTCGATCTCGGCTTCGCCCGCCTCGGCCACCTCGGCGAGCGGCTCCTCGGTGGCGGGGTTCGTGAGACAGTAGCGCTGCGTCGCCGCCCGCCACTCGTTCCCGATCAGCAGGTCGGTCTTCACCGGCCCTTGAACTCCGCGACCCGCTTCTCCACGTACGCCGCGATCCCTTCCTTCGCGTCCTCCGACTGGAACAACTGCTGCTGCAGCTCCCGCTCGAGCGTGAGCCCCGACTCGAACGGGATCTCGGCCCCCGACTGGACCGAGCGCTTGATCAGGCCGACGGCCTTCGACGCCTTGTGGGGCGGGCAGAACTGCTTGGCGTAGAGCATCACCTGCTCCCAATAGTCGTCGGCGGGAAAGACTTCGTTGATCAGCCCGAGCTCCTTCGCCTTGTCGAAGGAAAAGGTCTCGCCCTTCACCATCATCTCGATCGCCCGCGTCTTCCCCACGATGCGCGCCAGCCGCTGCGTGCCCCCGGTGCCCGGGAGCACACCCAGGTTCACTTCGGGGAGGCCGATCTTGCCGGCGTTCTCCTTGGCGACCCGGAGGTCGCACGCCATCGCGATCTCGAGCCCGCCGCCCACCGTGTGCCCATTGAGCGCGGCGATCGTGAGCTTGGGGGTGTGCTCCAGGCGGTTCAAGGTCTCGTTCGCGTGCAGGCAGAAGAAGTACTTGTAGCGAGGCGTAATGCTGTTCAGGTACGCGATGTTCGCGCCGGCCGAGAAGAACTTCTCGCCGTGGCCCCGCAGCACCAGCACGTGCACGTCGTCGTCGAAGCGGGCCCGGAGGATCGCCTCGTCGAGCTGGCGCATCATGTCGTACGTGTACGTGTTCGCGGGCGGGTCGTCGAGCTCGATGATCGCGACGCCGCCCTCGACCAGGCAGTGGACGAGCGTCTGCTTCCCGACCTTGGGTTCCGTCATCGTTGCCATGGGACGTCAGCCTCCGTGTACCGTGGAACGCGCTTCGGCGAAGCCGCCGCTGAAGATCCGCGCGATGAGACCCGCCAGGCGCTCGGGGTCGATCTCGCCCGCCGGGTCGTACCAGTTGTAGATCCAGTTCATCATGCCGAACAACACGTACGCGGCGGCGCTCCGATCCACCGCCGGCTCGTCCGGCGCCACGTCCTTGAGCAGGCCCTCCAGGAGGTCCACATAGCGCCGCTTGATGGCGCTCACTTTGCGCTGGCGCTCACCCGTGAGGGAGTTCGCCTCGTGCGACAAGACCTTCATCTCGGCCATGTGCGCGGCGAAAAAGGTGACGTGGTGGCGGATGAACGCGTGCAACCGCTCGAGCGCGTCCGCGTCGGCCAATCCCGTCAGCGCACGCTCGGCGCCGGCCAGCACGCGCGCGAAACAACGATCCTGGATGCGGTACAGCAGCTCCTCCTTGCCCCGCACGTAGTAGTACATCCCCGCGAGCGACATGCCGGTCGCCGCCGCGAGGTCCCGCATCGTGGTGGAGTGGTAGCCCTGGTCGGCGAACACCTTCGCCGCTCGGGAGAGGAACTGGTCCAGCCGCTCGTCGTAGGGCCGCATGGGTTCGAACGATCGTTCGAAAATGGAAACTAGGGGCTAGTGCCGGAGATTTCAAGGGCGGGACAGGCTTAATTTCACCGGAACTGTCACGTCTACCGTACCGACGCATGTCCCCAGCCGAGCCCGTCGCCGTCGTGCCGTCCGACGCGGCGCTGATCGCCGCCTGGCAGGGTGGCGACGAGCAGGCGGCGGCGGAGTTGGTCCGCCGGCATGCATCCGAGCGTTCCGGGCCCTGGGGAAGTTCCGCGGTCAATGCCGCTTCCGGACGTGGCTCCTGACGATCGGGGGCAACGTGCTCAAGGACTCGCACCGGCGGGCGCGACGGACGCGCGTCGTGCCCCTGGGCGACGACCTGCGGACCACGGACGGCGATCCGCACGAACGGGCCGTGGCGGGCGAAGCGGAAGCACGGCTGCTACAGCACTTGCGGGAGCTACCGCGCATGCAGCGCGAGGTGTTCCTGCTGCGCGCCCAGCAGGGACTCGATTACGAGGAGATCGCGGCGGCGCTGGGCACGACGCCCGGTGCCGCGCGCGTGCATTACCACCACGCCGTCAAGCGCCTGAAGGAGCACCTGCAGTGAGACACGACGACGAGCACGACGCCGCGTTGCGCGAGCTGGCCCAGCGGCTCGGCGCCCAGGCCGCCGAGCGGCTGGACGTGGAGCGGACGGCGCAGGCGGTGGTGACGCGGCTGAAACAACAGCCGCACGCCGCCCGGTGGACGCGGCTCGAGCCTGCGTGGCTGCGGATCGCGGCGGCGGCCACGATCGTGGTCGCGGCGGGGCTGGTGGGGCGGAGTATCTCGCGCGCGCCCTCCTCGCGACAATTCGCCGGCTTCGTTGAGCCGGCAGGTGGCGACTTGAACGACCTCTCCGCCGCGCAATTGCAGGAGCTGCTGCAAACGGTCGAGCAGGGCGGGGCAGATCAGGGGGGCGAGGCGGTGTCGGCGCAGGACGTCGGTCTCGAGGACCTGAGCACGTCCGAGCTGCGGGCGTTGCTCCAATCGCTGGAGGGCTGATGAAGCGGCTCGGGTGGATCGTGCTGATTGTCCTCGCGCCCGCCCTGGGGGCGCAGGTCCCCGGTGACTCGGGGGCGGCCCAGCCCCCGACCGACGCCGCCCAAGCGGAGCGCCTGCGGAGCCAGATCCTGCAGCGCTGGAACGACCACGTGCGATCGACACTCGGGTTGAGCGACGAGCAGGCGACGAAGCTCCAGGCCACGGAGCAGCGCTTCGAAGCGCAGCGCCAGCCGGTGCGCGCCCACCAGCGCGAACTCAACCAGGCGTTGCGCGCCGAGCTGGCCGCCGGCACGCCGAATCAGGACCGGGTGCGACAACTGATGAACGAGCAGCAGGAGAACCAGCTCACGTTGCAGCGCGTCAATCGCGACGAGGACCGCGAGATACAGGCTTATCTCACCCCGGTGCAGCGGGCGCGCTACCACGAGGAGCGACGCCGGTTTCAGGAGCGGATCCACGAGGCCATCCTGCACCGGCGCGAGCAGCGGCGTCAGCAGGTCATTGGTCCGCGGGGGAGGGCGGGCGGGGGGGCGCGGAAACGGCCCCCGCTGTAACGGAGCTCAGCCGGACCGACGCGGCGCGGCGCGGCTCCACAGTCGCACAGCGGCCTCGCCAGCCTTCCCGATCGCCCGGGCAGCCGGGCTGCCCGACATGAGCTCGAACACGCGCCAATGCGAGTCGGACCACCCAATCACGAAGGCGAAGCCGCAGGCGGGGCAGCGCATGGTGGCCGAGCCTTGATGCAGCGGCGCCCGGGCACAGCAACGCGGGCACACGCCGTATCGCGGGCCCCAGCTCGCCGGTGGAGTCACGGCGCCGCGCAGTCGCAGCACAACCGACCACATGCGAGGCCGGATGGGGAGTACTTGCAGGAAAGCACGCGGAACGGAGAGTGGCCGCCCGTTGACGTCGAGGATCGCTTCGGCGTCGGTGAGCTGCACGACGCGGTACCACGCCCCGCGCCGCAGCGGGCAGGTGGTCCGGGCCCGCAATCGGGCCCACTGCTGTACCTGGTTCATGCACGCCCTCCAGAGCATTCGTGGCCGGCTGCAGCTCCTAGGGCGCCCCCCCCCCGTGCCCCCGCGCGAGCACGTGGCGGTACATCATCGTGTGGCGGTGCCCCGGAACACCGTGATGCGCGACACCACGGCCGTGCTCAGGCACGAGGACGTAGTGGATCGGATGCTGAACGCCTGCGTGCTACCGATCAGTCCTGACCAAGGTAGAGCTCGTCCCACGCGACGTGAAATAGCTCGTTGCAGCGTGGACACCGCAGAATCTGCGGCGCGCCGTGCAGCGGCGCCCGATGCCGGCAGCTCGGGCACACGCCGTAGCAATCGCCCCAGCTGTCCGGCACTCGCTTGGCATTTTCGGGACGACGCACGACGCTCCAGCGGCGCGGTGGTCTGCCGGAGACGAACTCGAGGAGGGACTCCGGCACGTGAACGCGCTTGCGGTTGACGTCGAGCACGACGTCGGCCGGCGTGCGCGCAGTGACCCGGTACCATGCTCCTCGCCGCAGGGGATAGGGAGCCTCGCTCTTGAGTCGCGCCCAATGCAGTTGTTCGGCCACGGGTGGAATGATCGTCGCGCCGCCCCGGCGCGGATAGGGCGTTTTTGCGGCAACCACGGGCGAATTCGCGGCATCCGTGCCCCTAGTCCCGCCCCGGCGACGCGCTAAGTTACGGCGGCAAAGACGGCGCCCGAGTGGCGGAATGGCAGACGCGCCGGACTCAAAATCCGGTGCCGGCAACGGCGTGCGAGTTCGACTCTCGCCTCGGGCATGGTCCCACCGGGTTACACCGGTCCTGTGACGCCCGCCACCGCCGCCCCCCAATTGACGAATTAGCGTTCCGGCACCATCCTTTTCGGCCGCTCCCCAGCGCCCGAGGTGCCGACATGGCGACGTTCCAGTGGGCCCGCCTCAAAGCCAACATCAAGTGTGCCCTGCGTAAGGGCGCCTGGTACCGGATCCTCAAGCTCACCTCCGCCGATGCCGTACTCGATGTGAAGGGGAAACCGGTCCCCGTGCCGCGTGGCAGTCTTCAGCTCTCACCCACGCCGGCGCTGCGCTGGACCGTGGTGCCGAGCCCGAAGGACGCGCCGCGCTTCCCCACCACGTGGGGCCCGAGCTACGGCGTGTGCCCCAACTGCCGGGACCGCGCGCCGCTCGAGGGACACCCCGGCAGCCTGCGGTGCCACCGCTGTAACGGGTTCTTCGAGGTGGCCTGGAACGAGGCGTACCTCGCCGCCGGGTGAGCCCGACGGCGCCCGCGCTACCGTGAAGTGATGGTGAAGGAGCTGCTCGTCGCCGCGGTAGCGCCGGGCGCGGTCGCCCGTAACGTGTAACCCGCGCCCGCCTTGTCGATGCTCAGATCCCCGAAGCTGGCGATCCCGTTGACCGGCGTGACGCTCTTCGCCCCGGAGAGGTTACCGCCGACTGGATTCGCCCTGATCGCGATGGTCACGGCGACCGTGAAATTCGGATCGGTATTGCCGAGGCTGTCCAGCACCGTCACCTGAATCGCGGGCGTGATGATCTGCGTCGCGATGGCGCTGCTCGGCTGGACCGTGAACGAGAGCGCATCGGTCGCCGGGGTGCCGCTACTCCCGATGCCGAACCCGCCGTTGCCGAGCACCCGCTCACCCAGCGGGCACGCCGCAGTTAGCACGACAGCCAATCCCACGCCCAAGTCCTTGAGTTTCATGCCCATATAGACGCACCTCCACGCGACGCCGTTGCGCAAGCGTTTCAAGACGCGACACCGCCACTCATGCCCTCACATGATTGTAAAACGCCCCGTACGCCGCAAGAGCGCGGGCCACCCCCTTGTCCACTTCGCCGGCGATGTACTCGGCGAGATTGCCGGCCTGGCTCGCGATCGCCGCGGCGCCGCCGGGGGAGTCGCCCGGTTTCAGCCCCTGGTAGTGGTTGGTGAGGCCGGCGGCGACGGCCTCGAGCACCCACGGCTTCATCTCGACCGTCGCCTTGGTGACGATCACACCGCGCACCGTGCCCTGCGGCGTGAAGCCCACCGCCACCTCGATGGGGCCATGCGGGGTATCGACCCGCACGAACTCGAGCGCGCCGACGAGCACCGACCCGGCCTTGCCCTTGTAGAACGTGAGCACGCCGTCCTCGGGGCTCCAGTCCACGGCGACGTGCAGCCGGTGTGCGTCCACGTCGCTCAGGTGCACGTCGCGTGCCGTGTAGGCGTCCGCCCCTGGCAGCAGGGCCTCCACCGCATCCGGGCGCTTCACGAGCACGACAGCGGGAGTGATGTGCAGCATCATGGCGATCGCCGCCACACGCATCAGTAGGTTCATGACTCAATTCCTCTCCGGTGAAAGCCACATCTGGCGGACGGCCAGCGCGGCGACGAGGACGTAGCCGGCGGCCATCGCCCAGCCACCGATCAGTGTGAGAATCGCAAAGCGCGCCGAGGCGAACTTGGTGAGCCACATGCCGGCAAAGTCGAGCCAGGGCGCGGCAAACAGCAGGGTAATGAGGCCGAGCGCCCAGCCACGCTTCAGTGGGAGCCCCACGACCACAACCGACAGCGCGGCCGCGATGATCCCGTACATCGGGACGTGCACGTGCGTGTCCTGGATGAGCAGGTTGGTGTCGACCGCGTGGACCTCGGGCTGCGCGAAGTCGGCCCTGGTGATCGGATGCTCGACGACCATGGTCGTCTCGGGCGGCATGCGCATGGACATCTCGGGCCCGGCGTAGGTCGCCGCCACCCGCTGCGGTGTGAAGCCCGCGTACAGCGAGACCATCAAGGCGCCGAACAGGTAGGACAGGCCGAGCGTCGCGAGCAGGCAGGTGACGAGCCATTTGATCGGCAGGGCGGCACGACGTAGGTCGTACAGCATGGGATGCCTCCCCCCCTAGAAGATGTACACGAGCTCGAGGACGGCTCTCGTGTCCGAGCCCTGCAGCCCACCGGCCGCGTCGGTGAAGAACGGCTGGGTGGACCAATCGGCCCGGATCGCACCGCGGAGCGCGATCTGTGGGAGGTGGAACCGCGTGTGCTCGATGTTGCTGAAGATCCCTTCGCGGGCGCTCGAGAGATACCACATCGGCCCGACGGTCACGGAGCGCAGGATCCGGGGCGTTCCGGTGAGGAGGCCGTCCGAGTCCTCCAGCTGATCGTATCGCGCCGTGAGGCCCCAGCCGCGCGCCACGCGCAGGAACACCGTCGCGGCGCCCCCGCGCCACGTTGGATTAGCGCCGCCATTCTGTTCCCGCCCGAAGTTGAGTTCGGCGCCGAGAATCAGCGGCCCGCGGTCCACCGTGATATCGCCGGACAGGAGCGAGCGCTGATGCGCGTCGGTCGAGTCTCGCTCGGGTCCGTACACCCCCGTGACGCCCACGGTGACCCAGGGGATCGGGATCACTTGGGCCCGTCCGAGCGCCGTCTTGCCCCGGTTGTTGTCCGCCGCGACGTCCCACCCGTTGGCCGCCACGCCCCAGATGTCGAGCCGCGACGAGGCGGTGTAGTGCACCTGCACGCCGGTCAGCTTGCTGGGCCGCGCGTAGGTGAAGTTGAACGAATTGGTGGTGATGAGATTCAGGGGCTCGTCGTCCCGCTCGAAGCCGATGGGTGCATCAAACCGCCCGAACGCCAACGTCCAGCGGTTCGCGCGCTGGGGAGTCCAGCTCACGAGGAGATTGTCAATCTCCGTGGACGACTCGCCGTCCTCCAGCGCAGTGGTCAACTGCGCGAACAGATAGGCCTCCCCGACGGGCTTGAAGAGGCTGACCCCGATCTTCCCGGCGGTGAACGTGTTGGAGCGGGCCACCCGATCGTAGCTCGCATCGCCGACCGCGAACCCGGTCACCGTGACCGGCTGCGGTTCTTCGAATGTCACCTCGCGCTCCTGCGCTGCGGCCGCGATGGCGACGCCGCAGAGCAGAGCGCCCACGAGCGCACTGCGCATGCCTTCCTCCGAGTTGTGAGTGCTTAACGGGTCAGCTCAGACGAGCCCGTTCGGAGGAGGTGAGGCCGGGGGAAAGGCGGGGGAAGCAGGAAGAGGGAAGAGCGGCGCGTACGACGCCGCCGCGAGGGGCGTAGCGATCACGGGCTCGACGTCGAGCGGCGCCGGGACCGCCGGCGAAACGGCGAGGTCGAGGCCACCCGTCATCTGATCGCAAAAGCACGGCGCGTCGGCCGGGGCGTGGTGGTGACCCGCATGCGACTGATGCGCCGTGTGATGGCGACAGACGAGCAGCGCTTGGATGGTCTGGCGCCCGGGCCCCGCCGCGAGCCAACAGGCGGCGGCGAGCAGCAACAGGACGAGAGTAGCGGCGCGTCGCATGTTCAATTCTAGGTGCGTTGTTTCGGCTGGCGCAACCCCGCCCGGGCCGTGTAGACTGCACCGATTAGACCCTCCGGCCGCGCCGGAAATTCCCCGAGGAGCGCCAGCAACATGGGTGAGCGCATCAGGTTCGAGGACGGGCGCTGGATCGTGCCCGACCGGCCCATCATCCCTTTCATCGAGGGCGACGGCACCGGCCCGGACATCTGGCGCGCCGCGCGGCGGGTGTTCGACGCAGCGGTCGAGAAGACGGCGCGCGGCAAGCGCCGGGTCGAATGGCTCGAGATCCTGGCCGGGGAGAAGGCGTTCAAGGAGACGGGCAGCTGGCTTCCCGACGCGACCCTCGAGACCATCCGCCAGCACCGTGTGGCCATCAAAGGCCCCCTCACCACGCCGGTGGGCGGCGGCATCCGCTCCCTCAACGTCACCCTGCGCCAGCTGCTCGAGCTTTACGCCTGCGTGCGCCCGGTGCGCTACTTCCCGGGTGTGCCCAGTCCGATGCGCGAGCCGCAGAAGCTCGACGTCGTGATTTTCCGCGAGAACATCGAGGACGTCTACTCGGGCGTCGAGTACCGCGCCAGCACACCCGAAGCCGACGCGCTGATCGCGTTTCTCACGGAGCGCTTCGGCGCGAAGATCCGGCCCGGGAGCGCGATCGGCATCAAGCCGATGTCCAAGTTCGGGAGCCAGCGCCTCGTCGCCAAGGCCATCGCGTACGCGCTGCGCGTCGGGCGCCGCTCCGTGACGCTCGTGCACAAGGGCAACATCATGAAGTTCACCGAAGGCGGATTCCGGGAGTGGGGATACGAGATCGCCAAGGAGCGCTTCGGGGACAAGACCGTTCCGGAGAGCGAGGTGGGAAGCGGGACGGGGGACGGGGGACGGGTGGTGATCAAGGATCGCATCACCGACGCGATGTTCGCGCAGCTCGTGCTCCGGCCGGACGAGTACTCCGTGATCGCGGCGCCGAACCTGAACGGCGACCTGCTCTCCGACGCCGCCGCGGCACAGGTCGGCGGGCTTGGCCTCGCGCCGGGGGGTAACGTGGGCGACGGCTACGCCGTATACGAGGCGACCCACGGCACGGCGCCCAAGTACGCCGGGCTCGACAAGGTGAACCCCGGGAGTGTGATCCTGTCGGGGGCGATGATGTTCGAGGAGCTGGGCTGGACGGACGTCTCGGCGGCGATCGTGCGCGGGATGTCTAAGGTGACCGGTACGGTCGTCTCCACCCCCTTCGCGCAGGTCACCACCCCGCTCCTCGCCCTGGCGCTCCCGCAGGGCGGCACGGTTCCCCCATCGCTCGTCGAGCTGGACCGCGCGGTGGGCGGTGTGGTGGGACGGGCCATCACGAGCGGTGACTTCAAGGGCAAGCGGGACGAGAGCGCGCTGCTCTACCCGGGCGGCGGCAAGGCGGAGCGCGTGCTGCTCGTCGGCCTGGGGAAGCCGGGCGAAGTGACCCGCAGCTCCATCCGGCGAGCCGCCGCCGTGGCGGCGAAGCGGGCGCGGGCGCTGGGTGCGGGTGCGCAGCACTTCGCCTTCGCAGTCGCGCGCGAGGCGCGGAACGGCGTGGCGGGAAAGGACCTGGGCCAGGTGGTGGTGGAGGGCGCCGCGCAGGGCGCGTGGGCGTTCACCGAGCTCAAGGCGTCCCCCGAGGACCCGAAGCCCGATGTCGAGAGCGTCGCGATCGTGTGCGATCCGCAGGAAGCGAAGGAGGTCGCGGCGGGCCAGCGGATCGGGGACGCCGTGGCGGCCGGTCACGCGCTCGCGCGCTACCTCCAGATCCAGCCCGGCAACGTCTGCACGCCGAGCTATCTCGCCGATCGCGCGAAGCAGCTCGCCGACGCGTACGGCTTCACCCTCACCACGCTCGACCGCGCCGCGATGCGGCAGGAAGGCATGGGGGCGCTGCTCGCCGTGGCGCAGGGGACGGAACAGGAGCCCCGCTTCATCGTACTGGAGTATCGCGGCGCCGGCGACGCGGCCCCTCCCATCGTCCTCGTGGGGAAGGGCGTCACGTTCGACTCGGGCGGGATCTCGATCAAGCCGGCGCAGAACATGGAGGACATGAAGTTCGACATGTCGGGCGCCGCCGCGGTGCTCGGCACGTTCGAGGTGCTCGGGGCCCTCAAGCCGAAACTCAACGTGGTGGGCCTCATTCCCGCAACCGAGAACCTGCCGTCCGGCACCGCCGTGAAGCCGGGCGACGTGGTGAAGAGCCATTTCGGCAAGACGATCGAGATCATCAACACCGATGCGGAAGGGCGCCTGATCCTGTGCGACGCGCTGTCGTTCGTGCGGCGCTTCAAGCCGGCCGCCGTGCTGGACATCGCCACGCTCACGGGCGCGGTGGTCGTGGCCCTGGGCCAGGTGGCGATCGGGGCCATGGGGAACGACGAGGCACTCGTGAGCGAAGTGCGCGAAGCGGGCGAGCGCGCCGGCGAGCGCTGCTGGCCGCTGCCCCTGTGGGACGAGTACCGCGAGCTGCTCAAGTCCGACATCGCCGACGTCAAGAACTCCGGCGGCCGGGGCGCCGGCACGATCGCGGGGGGCTGGTTCCTGCGCGAGTTTGTGGACGGCTACCCCTGGGTGCACCTCGACATCGCGGGCACGGCCTACACCGACGGCGAGGGCCCCCACCAGGTCAAGGGCCCCACGGCAGTCGGGGTCCGGCTCTTCACCGAATTCATTCTCAAGCGCGCGGGCGCGTGACCCGCGGCCTGCGCGGCGCGGCGGTACTGCTCGCGCTCGTCGGGGCCGGAGGAGGGGGAGCGGCGCCGGCAGCGGCGCAGGTGGACACCACCGCGCGCGACACCACCGCCCGCAAAGACACGACCGCTCGGGATACGACGCCGGCGTACCCTCCGGTGTTCGCCGAGCCCACGCCCGCCGGCCCGCTGCCGCGTGGCACGCGCTACCGCTTCACCGCCGACTCGTTCGCGCTCTCCAACATCCAGACGCTCTCCGACCTGCTCGACCACATCCCCGGGGTGTACGTCGCCCGCGGCGGGTTTTACGGCCAGGCCGAGATCGTGTTCTACGGCGCGCGCGGCGCGGCCGGACTCGAGATCTACTGGGACGGCGTGCCGTACCTGCCGATCGGTCGTGACTCGGTGTTCCTCGACCCCGCACGGATCTCGCTGGCACCGCTGGAGCGCGTCGACGTGATCGTCCTGCCGGCGACGCTGCGCGTCTATCTCGTGACCCGGCGTCAGCGCTCCACCGCGACCGCGTCGGAGGTCGGGGTCGCGACCGGACAAGTGCGCACCGCGAACTACCGCGGCGCGTTCCTGCAACGCTGGCGCTCCGGCGTGGGCCTCTCGCTCGTCGCCGACTACAACAACAACGATGGATTCGGCAACTCGAGCAGCCCGTTCTCGAGCGTCGACCTGTGGCTCAACGTCGAGTACCTGCCGAGCCCGAAGCTCGGCGCGTCCTACCAGATCCTGTCGTCGAGCTGGCACCGCAGCCCGTCGGACGTCGCGGGCTCGACGGACGACTTCCACTACCAGCGGCGCGACGGCATCCTCCGGGTGTTCGCGGCCGCGCGCGACGACGGTCTGGGGCCGCGCGCGCAGCTCACCTTCGCCACGGCGTCCGCGACCCGGGACACCGCCGTCGTCGACCGCTCGCTGTCCCAGGGCGTGATCGATCTCGGCAACCGCTGGACCAGGGGCGAGGTCGGGCTCGCGCTGCGGACCGCGGACGCGGCGCGGGCGTGGCAGGTCGAGGGTAGCGCCGCGTGGATGCCGCTGCCCGGCCTCACCCTCGCGGGGGACGGGCGGCACGCAGCCTACAGCCGCGGCCGGAGCGGCAACCGCGCCCACCTCGCCGCCGGGCTCGCACTGCCGCTGGGCGTTTCGTTGCACGGCGACGTGGCCTGGGCGCACGACCTCCAGGCCCCCGTGGACTCCAACGACCTCGGGCAGCGCACCGTGGACCTCGCCGGCGCCGTGCGCTGGGACCGGCCCCGCGTGTCGCTCGAGGTCGGCGGGGCGGTCCGCGACTCCTTTCTGCCGCTCGGCCGGCCGGCGGGCTTGAAGCCGATCGCGGCACTGGGGCCCGCGCAGCGCGCCCGCTACGTCACCATGCACGGCGCGGTGGAGCTCTTGCCGGGCCTTCACCTCGCGGGCTGGTATTTCGACCCCCTCGTCGAGACGGGACAGGACTTCGAGCCGCCGCTGCACGCCCGCATGTCGCTCACCTTCTACTCCAAGTTTTGGCGCGTGTATCGGAGCGGCGTGTTTGCGCTACGGGGCGAGCTGGCGCTGGAGTCCTGGAGCCGCGGGACCGCCGGGTTCGACAGCGCCGGGGCGCCGCTCGTGCTCTCAGGCGCGAGCTTCGGCGAAGTGAACATCGAGGTGCGGATCGCCGGCGTCACCATTTTCTGGATCCAGCGCAACGCGACGCGGTTTCGCGGCAGTTACGTCCCGGGGCTCGACTACCCACGCCTGTACCAGTTCTACGGCGTGCGCTGGTTGTTCACGAACTGAGCGCCCGATTGACCTAAGTGCTTTGCGCGGCTACGTTTAAAGTCTGTGCCGCGCAGCATGACGGGCTTCGGGTCAGCCGAGGGGCAGGTCCAGGGCGGGCGGCTCTCGCTCGAGATCCGCACCGTGAACCATCGCTATTACAATCCCCAGCTCAAGCTCCCGCTCGAGCTGGGCGGCATCGAGCGCCAGCTGCGGGAGCGGCTGCGCCAGCTGCTCAACCGGGGTCACGTGACGGTGTCCGCCCGCTGGCTCGAGCCGGCGAGCGGGGTCGCGTCGGGGGCCGTGACGGTGGACCTGGCGCGGGCGAAGCAGGTCGTTGCGGCCGCGCAGGAGCTCAAGAAGCGGCTCAAGCTGAAGGGCGACGTGGATCTCGCCTTCGTGGCGCGGCAGCCGGACGTGCTCAATCTCGCGGCCGACGGCGCCGCCGCGGTGACGTGGGACGACGTCGCGCCGATCGTGGAGCGAGCAGCCCAAGAGGTCCTCGCGATGCGCGCGCGGGAGGGGCAGGCGCTCGTCACCGAGCTCGCGCGCCGGCTCGACGCGCTCGAGGCGGGCGCGCGAGAAGTCGAGCGCCGGGCCCCGGAGCGGCTCGCGACGGAGCTGGCCCGGCTCAAGAAGGCGGTGGCCGAGCTCGCCGGCGGGGTGCAGGTGGACGAGCAACGGCTCGCGGTCGAGATCGCCCTCATGGCGGACCGGGTCGACGTCACGGAGGAGCTGGTGCGGCTCCGCACGCATCTGGCGGCGTGCCGCGAGGCCCTCGCCAAGGATGGGGCGGTCGGCAAGCAGCTCGGCTTCCTCTCGCAGGAGCTGCTGCGCGAGGCGAACACGATCGGGTCGAAGGCGAACGACGCGGCGATCACGCAAACCGTGATCGCGATGAAGGGCGAGCTCGAAAAGTTCCGGGAGCAGCTGGAGAACCTGGAGTGACGCCGCGGATCGTCGTGCTCTCCTCGCCATCCGGGGGAGGGAAGACGACGATCGCCCGGACCATCCTCGAGCGTTACCCGAAGAAATTCGGGTACTCGGTCTCCGCGACGACTCGCCGGCCGCGGGCGGGCGAGAGACAGGGGGAAGCGTACTACTTCCTGACGCGTGAGGAATTCGCCGACTGGCGGAAGCAGGGGCGATTTGTCGAGACCGCGGAATACGCTGGAGAACTCTACGGAACGCTGAAGAGTGAGGTCGAGAAGGTCCTTCAGTCCGGGCGGCACGTTCTTCTCGACATTGAGGTAGACGGTGCGCAGCAGGTTAGAGCGGCGTACCCCGACGCGACCACCGTTTTCATTCTCCCGAGCGAACCTCGGGTCCTGATCGAGCGTTTGCTGAAGCGGAAGAGCGAATCGCCGTCCGAGGTGCTGAAGCGGGTTGACCGAGCGATGTACGAGCTCGGTGCTACCGGAAGTTTCGATCGTATCGTGAAGAACGACGTACTCGATGAAGCGGTGAACGCGGTGATCCGGATCGTGGACGAAGGAGGCGGACTGCGACGTGAGCAGGGGGAGATGCAGTGGTTCGCAGACTTCGCGACCGGGCTCAAAGAAGAACAACAACGGCTGTATGACGAAGTACACAGAACCTGAGGTCAAGGAATGCGCATAGTCACCCCAAGCGAAGTGGCCACCCAAACCCAGAACAAGTACCTGGGGGTACTCGTCGCGGCCAAGTTCGCCCGTTTCGTGAACGAGTTCCCGCGCGACCGCTCGGTGGACCTCGAGGAGAAGCTCACCACGCGGGCGATGGACGAGTTGGTGCGGGGGCGGCTCACGTACAAGCTCGTGCGGCGGCGGCGCCAGGAAGGCTGATGGCCTTCGCCGGCCGCCACGTCGTGCTCGGCGTGTCGGGCGGGATCGCGTGCTACAAGAGCTGCACGCTCGCCCGGCAGCTCAGCCAGGACGGAGCGGAGGTGGACGTGGTGCTGACCCCGTCCGCCGCCGAGTTCGTGCGGCCGCTCACGTTCGAGGCGCTCACCGGGCGCCCGGTGCTCACGTCGCTGTGGCAGCGCGACCGGGCGCTGGCGCACATCGGGCTCGCCAAGGAGCCCGACCTGGTGATCGTCGCGCCCGCGACGGCGAACGTCCTGGCGCGGGCCGCGATGGGACTGGCGGACGATCTCCTCACCACGTTGCTGCTCGTGCGCACCGGCCCGGTGCTCGCCGCGCCCGCCATGAACGACGCGATGTACGCCCACCCCGCGACCCGCGCCAACGTGAAGACGCTCGCCGAGCGGGGCTGGCACTTCGTGGGCCCGGACATCGGCCCGCTCGCTGAAGGCCCGAGCGAACGGCCCGGACGCATGAGCGAGCCCGCCGTCATCTTCGCGGCCGCGGCGCGGCTGCTCCTGGCGCGCGCGCCGTGGCGCGGGAAGACGGTCGTGGTCACCGCGGGGCCGACGCGCGAGCACCTCGACCCCGTGCGGGTCGTGACCAATCCGTCGAGCGGCCGGATGGGGTACGCGCTCGCGGAAGCCGCCTACGAGCGCGGGGCCGACGTGATCCTTGTCACCGGGCCGACGGAGCTCGAGCCGCCCGCCGGCGTCACGACCCACCGGGTGGAGACGACCGCGGAGATGCAGCGCGCCGTCGCGACGCTGGTGCCGCGCGCCGCCCTCCTGCTCATGGCCGCCGCCCCCGCAGACTACCGGCCCAGCGAACGCGCCGCCGGCAAGCGGCCCCGGGCCGACGGGACGTTCACCGTGGAGCTCGAAGCCACCCCCGACATTCTCGGCTCGCTGAAGCGGCCGAAGCAGTGCGTGGTCGTCGGGTTCGCGCTCGAAACGGGCGGCGACGGTCTGGCTCGCGCCCGGGACAAGTTGCGCGAGAAGCATTTGGACGCCATCATCCTGAACGACGCGCTCGAGCCCGGCGCGGGTTTTGAGGTCACCACGAATCGCGTGACGATCCTGCAGCGCGGCGGCGAGCCGATCGCGCTGCCGATCCTGCCGAAGCGCGACGTGGCAGACAAGATCCTCGACGCGGTGGAGCAAGCGCTGACGTGAGCGACGGGCGGGCACTGGCGCGCGAGTACCTCGAGCAGCAACGCTTGCTGGGCGGAGACCCGGTCGTCCTGTCGGACGGCCCCGCCCCCGCCTCGACCCCGGGCTCGCGCCCGGGGTCAGGACGTTCCTCGGCGGTCCCAGCTGCTCTGACCCCGGGCGCCAGCCCGGGGAAGGCCCAGGGCCTCCCTCCTCCCGGGCTCTCCTTCGATCCCCCCGGCGGCGATCTCTTCGCCACCGATCCGGTGGCGCAGGCGCGCTCGCTCGCCGCGATCGCCGAACTGGTCGCGTCGTGCGTCAAGTGCCGGCTGTGCGAGGGACGCGCGCACACGGTCCCCGGTGAGGGACCCGCGGACGCGCGCCTCGTCGTCGTGGGCGAAGGGCCGGGGCGCGTCGAGGACGAGACCGGCCGGCCGTTCGTCGGCCCGGCGGGTGAACTCTTGACCAAGATCCTCGCCGCGATCGAGCTGCCGCGCGAGCGCGTGTTCATCTGCAACATCGTGAAATGCCGCCCGCCCGAAAACCGCCAGCCCCAGTACGACGAGATCGCGGCGTGCGTGCCGTACCTGTTCCGCCAGATCGAGCTCCTCAAGCCGCAGGTGATTCTCGCCATGGGCGGCACGGCGGCGCAGACGCTCCTCAACACGAAGCAGGCGCTCGGTGCACTCCGGAACCACGTGCATCGGTTCCGGGGTATTCCGGTCGTCGTGACGTACCATCCGGCCGCGCTGCTCCGGAACCCCAACTGGAAGAAACCGACCTGGGATGACGTCCGTATCGCCCGCCGTCTCATCGCCTGAGCGGTCGCCGGAGTTCGCGGGCCGCCAGGCGCCGTGGAGCAACGAAGCCGAGCAGGCCGTGCTCGGCGCCATGCTGCTCGACCAGGACGCGGCCCTGCAGGCCGCGGAGCTGCTCGACGACACGATGTTCTACCGCGAGGGGCACCGGCTGCTGTTCCGCGCCATGGTGGCGCTCGTCGAGCGGGGCGACGTGATCGATCCGGTGACGCTGCGCGACGAGCTGCAGCGCCGCGGGGATCTGGACCGGGCCGGTGGGATGGAGTACCTGGGCGGGCTGATCGACGTCGTGCCGACGGCGGCGAACGTCGAGTACCACGCGAAGATCGTCCGCGACAAGGCGGTGCTGCGGCGCCTGATCGAGGCGGCCACGGCGATCATCCAGGATGCGTACGAGGGCCGCGTCGCGTCTGCCGAGGTGCTCGACAATGCCGAGCATCGGGTCTTTCAGGTCGCCCAGCTGCGGCGCGCCGAGGAGTTCGTGCGGCTGAAAGAGTTGATCTGGCCCACGATGGAGCGCATCGAGCAGCTCCATACGAGCCAGGGCGCGCTCACCGGCGTGCCGACGGGGTTCACCGACCTGGACCGGCTCACCGCGGGGTTCCAGCGCGGTGACCTGGTCATCGTCGCCGCCCGGCCTTCGATGGGGAAGACCGCGCTGGCGCTCAACATCGTCCAGCACGCGGCGATCGAGCAGAACGTGGCCGTGGCCATCTTTTCGCTGGAGATGTCCAAGGAGCAGCTGGTGCAGCGGCTGCTCTGCTCCGAGGGCCTCGTCGACGCACAGCGGCTGCGGCGAGGGCAGCTCCGCGACGACGACTACCCCAAACTGGCGCGGGCGGCGGGGCTGCTGGGCACGGCGCCCATCTGGATCGACGACTCCGCGATGCTCACCCCCCTCGCCATGCGCTCCAAGGCGCGGCGCCTCAAGGCGGAGCACGACATCCGCATGGTCGTCGTGGATTACCTCCAGATGATGCAGGGCCCGACGGACGCGGAGAGCCGCCAGCAGGAGATCTCGTTCATCTCGCGCTCGCTCAAGGCGCTCGCGAAAGAGCTCGACGTCCCCGTCGTGGCGCTGTCGCAGCTGTCGCGCGCGCCCGAGCAGCGCGGGGGCGAGCACCGCCGTCCGCAGCTCTCCGACCTGCGGGAGTCGGGCGCGATCGAGCAGGACGCCGACGTCGTCTGCTTCATCTACCGCCAGGAGTTCTACGACGGTCCCGTGGACCCGAAGACCAACGAGAGCATCGAGGGACTCGCCGAGCTGATCGTCGGCAAGCAGCGCAACGGCCCCACGGGCGCCGTGAAGCTGTTCTTCAAGAAGGAGTACACGCGGTTCGACAATTACTCGCCGCGGGAAGCGCCCGCCGAGGCCGGCCGTGGCTAAGGGTGGGCCGCGCTCCGTGTTCCGCTGCACCGAGTGCGGCGCGGAGCAGCCGAAGTGGGGCGGTCGCTGCGAGGCGTGCGGGGCGTGGAACTCGCTGGTGGAAGAGGTGGTAGGGCGGAAGGTTGGAAGGTTGGAACGTGACGCGCACAAGTACGCCACGGTGTCCCCCGTCCAGCTTTCCAACCTTACAACCGTCCGCCCCCCGCGGTGGCAAACGGGGCTCGCCGAGTTCGACTACGTGCTGGGCGGGGGAATCGTCCCCGGGTCGGTCGTGCTCGTGGGCGGAGAGCCCGGGATCGGGAAGTCCACGCTCCTGCTGCAATGCGCCGCCCGGCTCGAGCAGGCCGGCGTCCCGGCGCTGTACGTGTCCGGGGAAGAGTCGCCCGACCAGATCCGGCTGCGCGCCGACCGGTTGACGGTCGACGCCGGCGCCGTCCACGTGCTGGGCGAGACGCGGCTCGAGGCGATCGAGCACCACGCGCGCGCTCTCGGCGCCCGCGTCATTTTCGTCGACTCCATCCAGACCACCTATACCGACGAGCTCGAGGGCGCGCCGGGGAACGTGGGCCAGGTGCGCGAGTGCGCCGCCCGCCTGATGCGGTTCGCCAAGGAAACCGGTCCCGCCGTGCTGCTGGTGGGCCACGTGACCAAAGGCGGTGGGATCGCCGGGCCGAAGACGCTCGAGCATATCGTGGACACGGTGCTCTACTTCGAGGGTGAGACCACGCTCGACCACCGGATCCTGCGGGCGGTGAAGAATCGCTTCGGCTCGGTGGACGAGATCGGCGTGTTCGAGATGACCGGGGCGGGGCTCGTGCCCGTGGCCGATCCGGCCGCCGCGTTTCTCGCCGGACGCACGACCGGCGTCTCAGGCTCCGCGGTGACCGCGCTGATGGAAGGCACGCGGCCGCTGTTGGTCGAGATCCAGGCGTTGGCGTCCCGGACGGGGTTCGGCACGCCCCAGCGCGTCGCGACGGGGCTCGACCACCGCCGCCTCGCCGTGCTGCTGGCGGTGCTGGAGCGGCGCGGCGGGCTGCCGTTCGGCCAGCTGGATGTCTTCGTGAACGTGACCGGCGGCGTGCGGCTGCTCGA
>WNGP01000270.1_pt1 | contig 40694 bp, 38 predicted proteins | sample 5407671 | NCBI WGS metagenome assembly WNGP01 (sample SAMN13153381, study PRJNA577476) | soil metagenome | isolation source: 40 cm soil or saprolite under Garry oak tree replicate 2 | place: USA:California | collected 2016-06-15 | reverse complement strand
GTTGAGCAGGTCCATCAGGCGATCATTCAAGACTTGACGGAAGCCGAGGCGGATTTGCCGGCGACGTGGCCGGCTACGGACGGCTACGGCGATCCCACCCAGGGGCGCGTGACGAAAGCGGCCGCGCAGATGGCGCTGGCGGACCTCTACCTCTGGCGGTCGACCTACATGCAAAAGGACGAGTGGCAGCAAGCGTCCGATGCGGCCAAGCGGGTGATCGACTCCGGGCTTTGGTCGCTCAACGCCGACTACCTGCGGACGTTCCGTCCCAGCAACAAGGGCAATCGGGAGATGATCTTCGTCATCGCGAATTCCGGCATGAACTCCCGCACCGGGACAATTTTTCAGTTGTTCTACTACCCGCGCGATTGGGGACTCGACCGCGGTCAGGGCGGCGGGTGGGGACTCATCCACCCGACGGCGTGGTTTTGGAATAGCTACGCGCCGGGTGACTACCGGCGCGACGGGGGCACAGATTATACGACCGGCGCGGCCTATGTCACTGGAGGCTGCGGCCTCAGCAACCTCTGCGCCACGCCGCTCGCCGAGGCGCTGCTGTTCTACGCTGAAGCACAGAACGAGCTCGGCAACACCGGCACGGCGGTGACCTACCTGAACATGATCCGCGCGCGCGCGCGCAACGGGACCGGCGCCGAGAACCGGCCCGAGCCGGCAGACTACGCCGGTCCGACGGATCAACTGTCGGTGCGCAACGCCATCTACATGGAGCGTGCCTGGGAATTCGCCTTCGAGGCGAAGCGCTGGTTCGACTTGGTGCGCCGCGACACGCGAGAGCCCGGCTACTGGTCCACGAACCTCCAGTCGCACGATCCCAATGCGACCAACCAGGGCCCGCTCGCGACTTACAAGAAGCGTTTCCCGATCCCGCAGGGCCAGATCAGCTCAAACCCGGCGCTGTGCCAGAACGCCGGCTACGGCGGGACGTCGTGCGGCGCTGGGGTGCAACCGTGAGGAGCGCCCCGCGCTGAGCCTCGGGCGGGGATCGCGGGGCGAACGGCGTGATCATCATCAAGACCCAACGCGCCCCGTAGGTCCCGGCGGTTAGAGCTTTAAGAGCGCGACAAGAGTGCCGACCGTTCCGAACCAGAAGAGAAACATCCAGCGAACCAGCTCCGCTTTGAGATGGGCCAGGCCCGTTCGAGTCTCGGCGCGAACTTCCGTGACTCGTTGCTCGAGCTTAGCGTCGAGTTGCCCGACTCGTTGCTCGATCTTCGCGTCGAGCTGTGCCGCCCGCTGTTCGAGCTTCGCGTCGAATCGCGCGAAGTTCAGTTCATTTAGCTCTCGCAGGTCTCCGCGGTACGTCGCATCCACGTGGTAAGCGTACGCTCGGCGCGTCGGAGAATCAATCCAACGCAGCCGACATCAATTGACAACTAATCGCCCGAGGCGAGGGCGGTGGGGACGAACGGAGCCTCGTGCACGACGGCCGGCTTGCGCCGCGACAGCACCAGCCACCACTCCCGCGCGGAGGTAAACACCAGCATCGCCACGACGGCCACGAAGAACAGCGCGATCGCGGCATCGAGACGATCGTTGAAGATCATCCGCGCCGCATTGGGATCCGCTGATTGCGCTAGCGACGACGCGTGCGCCAGGAAGCCGAGCTTTGGATCAGTAGAGAAGACCTTCTGATAGCCCGCCGTCATCGTCACCGTGATCAGCCAGGCGAGGGGGCCGAGCGTCACCCAGGCGTAGCGTTGGCGGCCCATCTTGATCAGGATCGTCGTCGCCACACAGAGCGCCACGGCCGCGAGCAATTGGTTCGAGATACCGAATAGGGGCCACAGCGAGTTAATCCCGCCCAATGGGTCCACGACGCCTTGATAGAGGAAAAAGCCCCATCCGGCGCACACCAGGCCGCTCGCGAGCACGACGCTCGGCAGCCACGACGTTTCGCCGAACTTGGGCCACACGTGACCGACGATCTCCTGAAGCATGAAGCGCCCGACGCGCGTGCCGGTGTCGATGGTGGTAAGAATGAACAACGCCTCGAACATGATCGCGAAGTGATACCAGAGCGCAGACAGCGTCTTCCCGCCCAGGGCGGACGTCAGGCCCGAGAAGATGTGGGCAATGCCCACGGCGAGTGATGGCGCGCCGCCGGTGCGCGCGATGAGCGTCTGTTCGCCCATCTGCGCCGCCAGCGCCTGCATGTACTCCGGTGTGACGACGAAGCCTGCCTGGTTCAACACGTCCGATGCGCCGGCCAGTGCTGTCGGCGTCGTGTTCATCGCGAAATAGACGCCGGGGTCGAGCGTGCAGGCGGCGATCATCGCCATGATGCCGACGAACGACTCCATGACCATGCCGCCGTAACCGATCATGCGCGCATCCGTCTCGCGCGTGATCATCTTCGGCGTGGTGCCCGACGCGACGAGCGAGTGGAAGCCCGAGACGGCGCCACACGCGATCGTGATGAACGCAAACGGGAAGAGCTTGCCGGCGAACACCGGGCCCTCACCCGCCGTGGCGAAGGGCGTCAGCGCCGGCATGCGCAGCGGGGGCAGGATGATCAGAATCGCCACGCCCAGCACCAGGACCGTCGTGATCTTCAGGAACGTCGAGAGATAGTCGCGCGGGCAGAGCAGCATCCAGACGGGCAGCACCGACGCGATGAAGCCGTAAGCGATCATCATGCCGGTGAGAGACGTGCCGCTGTGCGTGAATGCCGCGGCCAGACCGGGGTGGCTCGCGACGCTGCCGCCGCCGACCAGCGCGAGCAGCAACAGCAGCGCGCCGATGATGGATGCTTCGCCGACTTTGCCGGGCCGCCACCGCTTCATCCACCAACCCATGAGCAGCGCGATCGGAATCGTGCAGGCAATCGTGAACAGCCCCCACGGCGATGCGCGCAGGGCATTGACGACGATGAGCGCCAGGACGGCGAGCAGGATGATCATGATCGCGAGGACCGCGATCATCGCCGTCACGCCGGTGACGTGACTGACCTCCTCCTTCGCCATTTGGCCGAGCGACTTGCCATCGCGGCGCAGCGAGCAGAAGAGAATCGTGAAGTCCTGCACCGCGCCGCCGAGCACCACGCCGATGACGAGCCAGAGCGTCCCGGGTAGGAAGCCGAACTGTGCCGCAAGCACCGGTCCAACGAGTGGTCCGGCCCCTGCGATCGCCGCGAAGTGGTGGCCGAACAACACCCAACGGTTGGTCGGGACAAAATCGTGGCCGTTATTGAATCGCTCGGCGGGCGTGGCGCGGCGCGGATCGAGCCCGAAGACTTTGGTGGCGAGGAATTTCGAGTAGAAGCGGTAGCCGACGACGTAGGTGCAGACAGCGGCGGTCAGAAGCCAGGCCGCACTGATCGTTTCCCCGCGAGCCAGAGCCAGGACGCCGAATGCCGCGGCGCCGAGCAGGGAGACCAGCGCCCAGCCGACAATCGCGAGCGGTCGCACGCGGCGTAAGTTGCGATGCCGCTTGCCGATGTTCAAGTTCGAACATAGGTTCGAACCCCTTGAGCCCCTCGAGTTCCTATCCCTGGTCGTCGAGCGGAGAGGGAGGGGGGGGACGCGCAGCCCCCGCCTCCGCCGTACAGGAGCGACCCCAACCTCAACGCAACCCTGAAGCGCTGCGGGGTCGCGTCGTTGTGGTCACCGGCGGTGCCACGGGTCTCGGTCGTGCGGTCGCGCTCGAGTTCGCCCAGGGCGGGTGCGGCGTCGCGTTCAATTACGTCGAGCTGCCCGGCCGCGACGTCGGTGCGCAAGCGTTGCTCACTGAGACGGCGATCAAAGCCCTGGGCGTTCCGTGCTACTCAGCGGTGTGTGACGTCCGCAAGATGACCTCAGTCGAGCAGTTCGTCGCCGAGGTCCGCAGCAAGCTTGGCGGCGTCCACTACCTCGTCAACAACGCGGGCGTGACGCATGATGGCGCGTTATGGCGATTGACGCCCGAGGCCTGGCAGGAAGTCATGGACACGAACGTGAGCGGCGCGTTCAACTGTATTCACGCCGTTGCGCCGCACATGCGCGGGCAACGCTTCGGCAAAATCGTGAACGTCGCGAGCCATCAAGCGTTCCGCCCGGGATTCGGCATCGCCAATTACGCGGCCAGCAAGGCGGCGCTCATCGGACTCACGAAAGCTGCGGCCGTGGACCTCGGCTCCGCGGGGATCAATGTGAACGCGGTCGCGCCGGGATTCGTGAAAACGGAGCTCCTCACGCAGCTGCCGCGCGAAGTGCTCGAGCGGGCCGAGCATGAATCGGTACTCGGCCGCGTTGCCGAGCCGGAAGATGTCTCACGCGTGATTCTCTTCTTGTGCAGCGACGCGGCGCGGCACATCACCGGACAGGTAATCGTGGTGGACGGCGGCCTCACGCTCGCTTAAATTGCGGCCCGTGAGTAACCCGTTGAAAACAAAATACTTGATAGGTGTCTGGTGTCTGGTGTCCGTGGGTGTTGCGTGTGGGGGGAAGAAGTCGTCGCAGAGCCCGACTCCCCAACCTACCGCGCCACTTCCGACCGCCGGTCTCGCCGGCCAGCGTGTCGCCCTCACGCCATTGGCCCTTGTCGCTGCCGAAGACACCCTGCATTGGGACGCGCTGATTGGTGATCGGCGCACGACACTCGATAAATGCGACAGCATCATCACGACCCTGCTCGCGGCCCGGGCGCCGGAGGTGACGTGGGTGGGACCGTCGGAGTTGCGGCACATCGCGCGGCGCGCACCCGGCATTGCGGCCGATCCCGACCAGATGGGGACGCCGTTCCTGCGTGCGGCGAACGTGGTCGTGGTGCCCGATCCGTTGCGGTATCAATTGCGTACGCTCATGGGGTTGGTAGGCGGCCGGTATGCCCTCGTTCCTGCGGGCCTCGTTTTCCGGCGTCCAACCGACGGCTCGACGGGTGCGACTGCGGAGCTCTCCGTCGTCATGATCGACTCGCGGGTCGGGAGGGTCGGGTGGCGCACGATCGCGCGGGGTGAAGGTGCGGATGCGTGGACGGCCCTGACGCGGGCCGTGAAGAGCCTCACGCCGGGCCTGCCGTGACGGCGCGGGAAGCCACGCTGATCCCTGGTGACGGCATCGGCCCCGAGATCACCGCGGCGACACTGCAGGTGCTCGACGCGCTCGGCGTCAAGTTCGACTGGGACGAAGAATACGGCGGCATGGCGGCCGTCGAGAAAGCCGGCACGCCGCTGCCCAACGCGACCCTCGATTCGATCCGCCGCACGCGCCTGTGCCTCAAGGGCCCGCTCACGACCCCCGTCGGCGGCGGCTACCGGTCGGTCAACGTCGCGATGCGTCAGGAATTCGATCTCTACGCAAACGTGCGGCCTACCAAGACGATCGTGCCGGGCGGTCGCTATGACCACGTCGATCTCGTGATCGTCCGAGAGAACACCGAAGGGTTGTACGTCGGGCTCGACCATACCTTCAAGGTCGGTGGCGACCGGCGGGCAATGGCGCAGGCGATGTCGATCGTCACCCGCGAGGGGAGCGAGCGCATCGCGAAATACGCATTCGAGTACGCCACGCTGCACGGCCGGAAAAAGGTGACGATCGTCCACAAGGCCAACATTCTAAAGGCGACGTCCGGCCTGTTTCTCGAAGTGGCCAAGCGCGTCGCCGAGCAATATGCAGGCGTGATCGCCTGTGACGACAAGATCGTGGACAACACCGCGATGCAGCTCGTGATCAAGCCGGAGCAGTTCGATGTCATCGTGACGACAAACCTGTTCGGCGACATTCTGTCCGACGAAGCGGCTGGGCTGGTCGGCGGGCTGGGGCTCGCGCCCGGCGCCAACATCGGGACGCACGCGGCCATCTTCGAGCCGGTCCACGGCTCGGCGCCCGACATCGCCGGGAAGGGGATCGCGAACCCGTCGGCCCAGATGCTCGCCGCTGCGATGATGCTGGATCATCTCGGCGAGCGCGAGGCCGCCAAGCGGCTGCGCTGCGCGCTCGAAGCGACGATCGTGCAGGACAACATCCGGACACCGGATTTGGGGGGACGTGCTGCTACGGCCGAGTTCGCCCGCGCCGTGGTTAAGCGGGTTAGGGCCTAAGCATCCGTGCGCGAAATGCGGCACGGATACGCCGGGCATCGCGATCGGTGGCCTGTGCCCGAGCTGCACCAGGCTGCTCGAGCGGCGCGCGAGCAAGATTGGGCGGCTGGTGGCAATCGGCACGACCGTGCCACTGGCAGTGTATGTGGCCCTGTCACTGCCCGTGGAGCGGACGGCGCGCGTCGTGGGCGCGGCGAGTGTGCTCCTGTGGTACGTGTTGACGTTTCTCATAGCAAAGCGCGTAACACTGGAGTGGATCAAATGAAAATGCGGAATGCGGAATGCGGATTGCGGAATGTATTGGCGGGCGTCGTAGCGCTGGTGTGCGTCGCGGCTCCGCTGGCGGCGCAGACCTCACTTTCCGTTTATAGAGACGGGCGAGTCATCGTGCGGCGCACGCTGCCGCAAGCGCTGCAACAGGGCCGCAATGCCCTGACGCTGCGGCTCGATGCGTTGGATCCGGCAACCCTGTTCTCCACCGACACAAGTGTGAGCGTGGCTTCCGCCACGGTTCGGTATCCGACGACCAAGGCCGACGCTCTGGCGCGCGCGATCGGGCAAACGCTCTCGTTCGTGCGCAGTGTGGGCGATACGGTGAAGGCCGGCGTGGTTCGGGTGGATCCGCCGCAATACCGGTTGGCGGATGGGCGTCTGCTGCTCGAGCAACCAGGCGAGCCGCTGTTCCCGGCCGAGCTCGTTCGGACCGGTCCAGAAGCTCAGGTCGTGCTCGACGCAGCGCGCTCGCGGCAGCGCACCGAGATCGCGTACGTGGCACAGGGCGTAACGTGGGAGGCCTTGTATCAGGTGCTCGTGACGGGTGCCAGGTGTCAGGTGTCCGGCACCGCGACGGTCACGTCGCAGTCGCTCCGCGCTGATAGTGCCGACGTCCAGCTCGTCGCGGGAGCGATCAGCCGCACCCGCGGGCCCGCGGCGATGCCGGCCCCGATGATGGACCGGATGATGGTGGCGGGTCTAGCGGAGGCAAAGATGGATGTCAGTGAGCAGGCCGTCGGAGAGACGCACGTCTACCAGCTTCCCGGTCGGCTTTCGATCGAACCCAACGCTGCGGTGACCACCGCACTCTTTCCGCGCAGCTCCGCGCCTGTCATTCAGGAGTTGATCGTCCCCGGGGTGTTGCCGTGGCGCGGCTGGATCGGTCAAACACACGAGCCTAATCGTGTGCCGGTCCAGGTGTGGTACACGGTCAAGCGCGCGCTCAAGACCGAGTTCGGCGACCGGCCGTTGCCCGCCGGCACGGTGCAGCTCTACCAGGCCGACTCCAGTGGCCGGGTGCAGCTCATTGGTGAAGCTTCAAATGATCACACCGCTCCGGGGCGCGATCTGCGGGTGCAGTCGGGCGATGCATTCGACATCACCGCCGAACGAGTGCAAACGGACTACAATCAGGAGCAACTCCCGCCCGAGCGTCGCGGGATGCCGGCCCGCCAACGCGTGACTGCCTCCTATCGTGTGACGGTCAGCAATGCCAAAACCGAGCCGGTGACCGTCGATGTCCGCGAGGCGCACTTCGGCAACTGGAAGATCACGGAGAGCGGTGTGACGTCTGAGAAGCTCTCGTCGACGGAATCGCGATTCCGCCTGTCCGTGCCCGCCGGCGGCACCGCGACCCTAACGTACACCGTGCAGCTCGAGTCATGACGGTTCAGATCGTTCACATCGGCGACCTGCATTTCGGCGGCCTGGCCGATGTGCCGGTCGTCGAGGCGTTGGAACGGATGCTCCCCGATTTGCGTCCTGACGCCATCGTGATCGGCGGCGATCTCTCGCAGCGCGCGCGCCACGGCGAGTTTCAGCGCGGCCGCTCGTTCGCCAATCTCGCGCGCGAGACGGCGCCGGTCCTGGTCATTCCCGGCAATCACGACGTGCAATGGTGGCGCCGGCCGCTCATCCCATTCGGCACCGACGCCGTCTACCAGAAATACCGGAGCTATTTCGGCGCCGATCTGACGCCGACGCTGGCGATCCCGGGCGGCGCGGTGATCGCGTCGGCGCTGACGGCGCATGGCGTCGCGTGGGGGTCGCTCACGGCGCGGCTGCGCGATATCGCCGTGAAGGGTCATTTGCCCAAGAGCGAAATGCAGCGTGTGCAGGCGATCTTCGCGAAAGCTGAGCCGGGGCTGCCGCGGGTGCTCGTGATCCACCACAATCTGTTGCGCGGCAATCTCTCCAAGCGCATGGGACTCGCGCGCTGGCGCCGCGCGCAGCGGCGCATCGTCGAGGCCGGCACCGATGTTGTGCTCTGCGGCCACGACCATGAGGAAGGCGCGGAGATGCTGGACGGCCGTGTGGCCGTATCCACGGCCGGCACCCTGTCGACTCGAGCGCGCGGCGGGCGGCCGGTCTCATTCAATTTCGTCACGATCGATCCCGCGGCGGTGCAGGTCACGTTTTTCCGCTGGGATTCGGCTAAGCAACGCTTCCAGCCTTCAGATACAGCCGCGTTTGCTCGAACAACGCCCAGCCTCGAGCCCCAAGTCGCAAAGTAGAGTTGCACAGACGGCGAAGTTGCGAAGCGGCTCCAAGCTGCCAGCTTCCAGCTGAGCTGTGTAGCTTGTTCCTCGGCGCTTGTAGCCACGTGTAACTTCGCCGTCTGTGCAACTCTTCTAGGAGCTTGTGACTAATGGCTTCAAAGTTCCACGGCGTGGATTTCTACGATGTCGACGGACTCTTGAGTGAGGAAGAGCGCGCGGTCCGTGACACTGTGCGGCAATGGGTCGATGAAAACCTCATGCCGGTTATCGGCGAGGCCTATGTCGTCGGTAAGTTCCCCAAACAGCTCGTCCCCGGCATGGCGGCGTTGGGGCTCTTCGGTGCGAACCTACCTGAAGAATACGGCTGCGCCGGCCTGAACAACGTCGCTTACGGCCTGATCATGCAGGAGCTCGAGCGCGGCGATTCGGGCGTGCGCTCGTTCGCCTCAGTCCAGGGCGCGCTCGTGATGTATCCGATTTACGCCTTCGGCTCGGAAGAGCAGAAGAGGAGATGGCTGCCGCAGATGGCGAGCGGCAACGTCATCGGGTGCTTTGGTCTCACGGAGCCCGACTACGGCTCCAATCCGGCCGGCATGATCACCGTCGCCAAAGAGACCAAAGACGGTTGGGTGCTGAACGGCGCCAAGATGTGGATCACGAACGGGTCCACGGCGCAAGTCTCGATCGTGTGGGCCAAGACCGGCGGGCTCGATCAGCCCGACTCGATTCGCGGGTTCATCGTCCCCACCGACACCAAGGGGTTCTCGGCGAAGGATCAGAAGGGTAAGCTCTCGCTGCGCGCCAGCGATACGAGCGAGCTGGTGCTCCAGGATGTCCATCTGCCCAAGGACGCCCTCCTGCCCCAGTCCGGCGGGCTCAAGGCGCCGCTGATGTGTCTCACCGCGGCGCGGTATGGGATTGCCTGGGGCACCGTCGGCGCAGCCATGGCGTGCTACGACGAGGCCGTGAGCTACGCGAAACAGCGAGTGATGTTCGGCAAGCCGATCGGCGGGTTCCAGCTGCAACAGGCGCGGCTCGCGGACATGCTGACGGAAATCACCAAGGCTCAACTCTTGTGTGTGCAATTGGGACGATTGAAAGACCAGGGTACAGCGACGCCGCAGCAGGTTTCGCTCGCCAAGCGCAACAACGTGAACATGGCGACCGAGGTCGCGCGCGAAACGCGTCGCCTGCTTGGGGCGAACGGCATTCTCGCCGAGTACCAGGCGATGCGGCACCTCGCCAACCTCGAATCGGTCTACACGTACGAAGGGACGCACGACGTCCACACCTTGATTCTGGGGCAGGAGATTACCGGGCTAAGCGCCTTCAACTAGAAACCGTCGCCGGTCCCAGCCCGTATGTCAGCCATGCCGCTCATGCTGGTGTTGTTGTTGGCCCAGGCCCAGGGCGCCGCCCCCGTTCTCGTCGATATCCGTGATCTCACGCCTCGCGAGTACCGGGCCAGCGCCTTCGTGTTGACGGCGCCCCAAGACGTGCAGATCACGGCCGTCGGCGCCGAGCCCTGGCCCGATCGGTTGCGCCAGCGCGATGAGAAGCATTGGCAGGACGACGACCAGACCACCTGGCCGGCGGCCGCCTGGATTCTCGACGCGCGAACCCGCGCGGTCGTGTGGGACCTGCGGTCTGCCGAGACGCGTCGGGAATCGAATGGGCTGCGGCGCTTCTCCGGTACCGTGCACCTGCCGGCCGGAACCTACGAAGCGCACTACGCCTCCTATCCTGCTTCCTCTGTTTCCTTCAATGGCGATTTCAATCTCAGCCTGAACGACATCATTCGACTCGGCCGGCGCGCGAAGTACGGCGGCCCGTACGTCGAGAACGGATTGTACCGGGAGTTCGGACTGACGGTCAGCGGCGCTGGTGGGCCGGCGCGTGCGGCATCGCCGGAGGACCTCGCCGCCGCCCGTGCCGCGTACACGGCGTCGGCAATCGCCACCGTCGTCCCCGAGCGCAACAGCACGGCCAGAAAAGGTTTTGAGATCACCCGTCAGACACCGGTGGAGGTCTATGCGATCGGCGAGCTGACGCTCGAGGACGAGTTCGACTACGGCTGGATCATGAACGCCGCCACGCATGAGCGCGTCTGGTCGATGTCGTACGCGACGACCGATCCCGCCGGCGGCGCTGCCAAGAATCGCGTGGCGCACGAGACGCTCCAGCTCAAGCCCGGCCGCTACGTCGCATACTTTGTCTGCGACGACAGCCACAGTCCCGACGACTGGAACAACGTGCCCGCAACCGATCCCGAGTTCTGGGGCCTCACGCTCCGGGTCGCCGATCCCGCCGCGCGCGCCGCGGTCAAGCCATTCGACTATGAGCCCGTGCCGCAGGGCCAGACCATCGTCTCGCTCATCGGCATCCACGACGACGAGATGCGCTCCGCAGGCTTCACGCTGAAGCGGCCGCTGGACCTCCACATCTACGCACTCGGCGAAGGCTTCAAGGATCGCATGGCGGATTACGCGTGGATCGTGGACGCCGAGCAGCACAAGCGCGTGTGGTCGATGAATTACGAGAACACCGCGCATGCGGGCGGTGCCGAAAAGAACCGGCTGTTCGACAGCACGGTGCATTTCGCGGCCGGCAGCTACCTCGTGTATTACCGCAGCGACGGCTCGCACTCCTACAATGACTGGAATGCCGCGCCGCCCGCCGAAGAGCGGTACTGGGGCGTCAGCGTCTTCCCGGCCAGCGGCCGGCTGAATCCGGCTGATGTCACGCCGTTTCAGCGCGCTGGCCGTGGTAACACCGCGCCGCTGGCGCAGCTCAACCACATCCGCAACGATGCGGACGCTCGGACGCCGTTTGCGCTGACCGGGGAGACGCGGCTGCGCGTCTTCGCGATGGGCGAAGGTCGCGATGCGGAGATGTTCGACTACGGGTGGATCGAAGACGCTGACGGCCGGACGGTATGGGAAATGAAGTACGACGAGACCGAGCCCGCCGGCGGTGCCGACAAGAACCGCCTCTACGACGGCGTGATCACGTTGCCCGCCGGCAACTACGTGCTCCGCTATCGGTCCGACGGATCCCACTCCTACAACGACTGGAACGACAACCCACCTGACGATCCCGAGAGTTGGGGCATCGCCGTGTTCCGAATGGCGAAGCGGTAACGTAGCTTTCGGTCCTCATGAAAATCGCTGTCTGCATCAAGCGCGTGCCCGATTCGGAAACGCGCGTCAAAATCGCGGCCGATGGCAAGAGTCTCGACGAAGCGGGGGTGAAGTTTGTCCTGAACCCCTACGACGAGTTTGCCGTCGAAGAAGGGCTGCGCCGCAAAGAGAAGGCCGGTGCCGGTGAAGTCGCGGTGTTCTGTCTCGGGCCCGCGGCAGCCCAGGAGACGATCCGTACCGCGCTGGCGATGGGCGCCGATCGCGGCGTGCTGCTCTTGGCCGACAAGATCCCCGTCGACCCCTTCGAATCGGCGAAGGTTCTCGCCGCCGAGCTGAAGGGCACGAGCTGGGACCTGATTCTTTTCGGGCGCATGGCGATCGATGACTACAACCACCAGGTCGGGTCGCTTGTGGCCGAGCTGCTGGACTTGCCGTGTGTCACTGCGGTGTCGCACCTCGAGATCGACGGAACAAAAGGCGTCGCGGAGCGCGAGATCGAAGGCGGTATCGAGGTCGTGGACTTTTCGCTTCCGGCTGTGCTCACCACCGACAAGGGACTCAATGAGCCGCGCTACCCGGCGCTCAAAGGCATCATGGCCGCCAAGAAGAAGCCGCTCGAGGTGAAGCCGGTGCAGCCGGGAAGCGGCACGTTAGAGATCGTCGCCCTGATGCCTCCGCCCGAGCGGAAGGAAGGAAAGATCGTGGGTGAGGGCGCCGGAGCCGTCGGGGAGCTGGTGCGGCTGTTGCGCGAAGAGGCCAAAGTCCTGTGACGACGCTGGCGGTGCTGGAGCAGCGTGACGGCGCGCTGCGGAAGATTTCGTTCGAGGTCGTGACCGGTGCCCAACGCCTGGGGGTGGGGGGGGGGGAACCAGTCGAGGCAGTCGTCTGCGGCCCCGGGGCCGTCCAGGGCCTCGAGCAGGTCGCCAAGTTCGGCGCGGACAAGATCGTTACACTCACCAATCCGGCGTTCGCGAGATACGCGCCCGAAGGCTACGCGCAGGCCCTCGCGGAGCGCGCGCAGCAGGGCGGGTATCGCGCGCTCGTGTTTGCGGCAACCGCAACGGGAAAGGATCTCGCGCCACGCGTCGCGGCCAAGCTCAGGGTCGGTGTGGCCGCGGATCTCACTGATCTCGCCGCTGATGGCAGCGGTGTGGTGGTCACACGGCCCGTGTATGCGGGCAAGGCACTGCTCAAGGTAAAAGTAGCGTCGCAGCCCGCCGTGCTCTCGCTGCGTCCCAACGTGTTCACACCGGTCGAGCGGCCGAAATCCGCCGCGAGCGAGACGGTCGCGGTCAACGTTACTGCGAGCCGAGTGACCGTGCGCGAGATCAAGGCGGCGCCGGCCGGCTCGCTCGATGTCGCTGAAGCGCAGGTGATCATTTCGGGCGGGCGTGGCCTCAAAGAGCCGGCGAATTTCAAAGTATTGGAAGAGCTCGCGCGCGCCTTTGGCGGTCGTGCGGCGGTGGGCGCGTCGCGCGCGGTGGTCGATGCCGGATGGCGTGCCCACGCCGATCAAGTGGGGCAAACCGGCAAGACGGTGAGCCCGTCGCTCTACATCGCCGTCGGCATTTCCGGAGCGATCCAGCATCTGGCGGGCATGCGGACGTCGAAAGTGATCGTCGCAATCAACAAGGACAAGGACGCGCCGATCTTCAAGGTCGCGGACTACGGCGTCGTGGGCGACCTGTTCGAGATCGTGCCGAAGCTCACCGAAGAGATCCGCAAGCTCCATGGCTGAGATCGTTCCCGCCCAGTATCAACCACCGCTTCCGCTCGACAAACTGATCCTCCCCGACGGCGCCGCAGGAGCCGCCGACCGTATGGAGCTCGATGTCCTCATCGTGGGCGCGGGACCGGCGGGACTCGCGTGCGCCATCGAGCTCGCCAAACTCGCCAAAGCGGACGGCTCGGCGCTGAACATCGGGGTGCTCGAAAAAGCCGCAGCGCTCGGCGAGCATTCGCTCTCAGGTGCGGTCGTCAACCCTCGTGCATTTCGCGATCTCTTCCCTGACCTGGCGGACCGGGACTTTCCATTCCGCGCTCCGGTGACGAAAGAGGCGGTCTATCTCCTCACCCAGGGCGGTAAGTTGCGGCTGCCCACGCCGCCGACGATGCACAATCGCACCTTCTACATCGCGTCGTTGTGTGAGATCGTCCGCTGGCTCGGCGCCAAAGCCGAAGACGTCGGTGTCAACGTGTTCACCGGATTTCCGGCGGCACAGCTGCTCGTGCGTGACGCCACTGTTGCCGGTGTGCGGACCGCGGCCGCGGGTCTCGATCGCGACGGGCAGCCCACGCCCGGGGGCACGGCGCCGAATGATCTCCTCGCAAAGGTCACGGCGCTCGCCGAGGGGACCCGCGGGTTGCTTGCGCAAACGTGGTGTCAGTGGCAACACGTGGCGTCTGACAACCCGCAGATCTTCGCACTGGGCGTCAAAGAGCTGTGGGAGACCAAGCGGCCGCTCGATCGCGTGATCCACACGCTCGGTTGGCCGCTGCCCCGCGACGCGTTCGGCGGGAGCTTCGTGTACCCGCTCGAGCCGAACCTCGTCGCGCTGGGACTCGTGGTGGGCCTCGACTATCGCGATGCCGCGCTCGACGTGCAGGTCCTGCTGCAGCGGTTCAAGCGGCATCCGCTCCTCCAGGAGCTCCTGGCGGGCGGCGAAATGGTCGAATGGGGCGCGAAGACCATCCCCGAAGGCGGGTTCTACTCGCTCCCGCAGCGACGCGCGGGCGATGGTGTCGTACTCCTCGGCGATGCCGCCGGGTTCGTGGATGTGCCGTCGCTCAAAGGGATTCACTACGCGATGCAGTCGGGCATCTTCGCGGCGCACGCCATCTTTCAGCATCTGAAGAACGGCACGCCGCTAGGAGCATACGACCGGCTCGTAAACGCTTCGTACATCGCGACCGACCTCCATCGCACGCGCAACATGCGACTCGCGTTCCGGAGCGGGTTTTATGTGGGGGGATTCCAGGCTGCGCTGATGACGCTGACAGGCGGGCGATTCCCGGGTGGGCGATACCGGATGCACGCCGATGCCGCGGTCCCGCGCCGTGCCGCCACCGGGGCGGGCGCACCCGCGCTGTCCAACGGCATCAGCAAGGTGGACGCGGTGTTCAAGTCCGGGAACGCAACCCGCGACACGATTCCCAGCCACCTGATGGTGCAGCCAGACGTGCCCGTCGAGGTGGCGCGGTTCTATGCTCACGTCTGCCCCGCCGGCGTTTATGAGGCGACGGAAAACGGGCTACGCATCAATCCGCCGAATTGCGTGGATTGTAAGGCGACCGACGTGCTGGGACCGCGCTGGACCCCACGGGAGGGAGGCAGCGGGCCGAAGTACAAACGGATGTAGCGCTACGGTGCGCGACTGTCCCTGAAGTACTGCCGCGCTTTTTCGGCGAGCTGGGCGCTCGACATCGGCAGATTGCGCTTTACCCACAGCATCGCCCGCTGGCCGGTCGGAAACCGACGCGCCCCCTCCTGCCGGGAGACGGCCGCCATCTGCGTGAGGGAAATCCCGAAGACCTCCTTGCTGGCCCGATCGAGCGCCTGGCCGAACTCCTCGTCTTCCGGCGTCGCCAGGATATCGGAGTGGGTGCGGCCTAACTCCTCCACCGGGCCCGCGTACGCCTGCTCGGAGTGCGTATCCATCGTGTAGCCACAGTAGAGCGAGAATGCGTAGGTGCGGGCCAATGCATTCCAGAACTCCTCGATCTGGATCGCGGCAGCGGTGTTCCCCGCTTGCCATAACGCATTCGCGAGTTCGCTGTAGACCCGAGTGCCGCGGCCCGACGTCCGGAGCCGCGACAGGAGTGGCGCCAGCGCGTTCCGAAACGGGGCCCATTCGGGCAGGTCGCCGGCAACGAATTGTGTCGTGATCTGCTCGGCATCCACGACGGACAGTTGTCCCGGATCGCGCAGCGATTGTGGGGGGAACTCACCCGCCGCCAGGCGCTCGAACAGCCGGTCCCGCTGATCCGCCCCCGCAATGACCACCACGCTGTCCCCGCGCCGCAAGCCCGCCTCGACGAATAGGAGGGCCGACTCGGTCAGCGTGTCACGACGACGATCCTGGCCTTCGGTATCGCGGTGAAACTGCGCGAAATGATGGCCGGACGGTGCGACAGTTAGAAGGTTGCTACCAGCGGGCGCGGTCATCATTACACCCGTTTACACCGATTCTTGGTAGTAGTGTCGCGCGCGCTCGAGCACCGCTGCGCTCGCCGAAGGCAGGTTGCGCTTGACCCACAGCATGGTGCGCTGCCCGCTGGGGAAGCGCTGCTCGCCACTGTCGCGACGCCGTGAGAAGCCGACCATCTCCGAGAGCGGGACGCCAAACACGTCGCGGCTCGCCGCATCCAACGCCACGCGGAACCGATCATCATCGGGGCTTGCCAGGATCTCGGAGTGCGTGCGCCCGATCTCCTCGAGGGGTCCAGCATATGCCTGGTCGCGATGCACGTCGAGCATGTAGGTGCAGAACATCGAAAACGGATACAGACGCGCAAGCTCGTTCCAGTACTCCTCGAAGCGAATAGCGGCGAACTGTTTTCCTTCCTTCCACAACAGACTTACCATCTCCTCATACGCTCGCGTCGTCCCGCGGCCGAACGCCCGCACTCGCTCGAAGATGGCGCCCATCGCCCGGCGAAAATCATCCCAGTCCGGCATGTCGTTGCGCATGCATTTGCGCAGCGTCAGCTCGGCGTCGTGCAGCTCGAGCTGTCCAGACTTGAGAAAAGCGCCGGGATCGAGATCGTCGGCCCGTAACCGTCCGAGAAAGAGCTCGGTGTGTTTGGGGGAGGCGATGACCACGACTCCGTTGCCGCGCCGCAGGCCGGTCTCCAGGTAAACCGAGACGGCATCGGCCAGGGCCTGCGGGTCGCGGTGCAGCTGCGCAAAGTGCCGGTTGGCCGGCGCTTCGATCAGCAACGTATTGACAAGGGGATCGGCCATCTTCTGACTCACGCGCAAGAAACGGAAACAGTCATAGCGCGAAAACAATAGACAACGCCCATAACGCCACAATCAGTCTTCTGAGGGATTTGACGTTGCGGCCTCCTAGACCTGAGGGACTAGCCCGTCGGATTGAAAATCGCCGAAGCTCACCGAAAGCTCAGTTTGATGCCGTCGATGATGAACTGCGCGGCAATCGCACACAAGACCAATCCCATGAGGCGGGTCAGAATGCGCATGCCGGTTTGCCCGAGGCGCCGCTCGACCATCGACGCGGCTGAGAGCACCAGGAACGTGATCAAGGCGGTGAGGACGATTGAGATGTAGACCGCGGCCGTCGCTGCCACGGACTTTGCCCCCAGCGCGAGGACCATGACGGTCGAGATCGCCCCGGGGCCCGCCAGCATCGGCACGCCGAGCGGCATGATGCCGATGTCTTCCTTCTGGATGCCCTCGGCCTTCTCGACCGCTGTCTCCCGTTGCTGGCTGCGCCGGGCTTGGACCATGTCGAGCGCGTTGAGTCCGATCAGCACGCCACCCGCGATCTTGAACGCGCCGATGGTGATCCCGAAGATCTTGAAGATGAGGCTACCGCCCAGCGTGAACGCGATCAGCGTGATGGCGCAGGTCCACGCGCCGCGGCGTGCGAGCACCCGGCGTTGCGCCGGCGGGTCGCGCTCAGTCATCGCGAGGAACGTCGGAATGACGGCGAACGGATCCACGATGAAAAGGATCGACGTGAAGATGAGGAGCAGCTCCATCACGCGCTGATTCACGGCGTTCCCGTGAGCCCGGCGCGAATGCGCCGCATCTTCGTGGTTTGCAGCGGCAGATCGCGCAGCGCCGCCCGCTCCCGCTCGTACATGTTCGCGCGGAAGCGAATCGTGACTGGCTGGCTGTTCCGCATGACCTCGATTATGACGGTGGAGCCAGGCCGGATGCTCCGCACCGCGGCGGTGACGTCGGTGCCATCGATGATGTCGCGTCGATTGATGCGCACCAGCTCATCGCCGGTGCGGAGGCCGGCCAGCCACGCGGCACCGAGTGGTGCAACCGCGCGCCAGCGGCCACCCTGCACGGCCGGTGGAATCGAGCCGATCCGTGCGTCGACGGCGGGCGTCTTGGTCACAACGAGCCGCCAGCCGGCCGCCTTCAGATAATTGTTCCACGGAATGTCGTACGTGCCGCTCACGTACAGCCGCCAGAACTCCGCAAAGTCGCATCCCGTCGCGCTGCGTACGGCCTCCACGAGCTGGTCCCGTGTGAACCCGTGGTCGCCGGAGTAGTGCTGCATGAGAAACCGCATGACATCGTCGAGCGATCGGGTGTTGTCGGTGGAGTCACGAATCGCGAGATCGAGGAGGAAACCCAGCAGCTCACCCTGGAGATAATAGGATATGTACGCACCCTGGTTCACAGCGGGGGAATCCCACGTGGTCCAGGAAGACCGCTCCGGAGAGATCACCATGCGCGCGGCATCATTTTGGAAGTTCTCGATCGACCTCGCGAGCCGGCGCGCGAAGTCGGCGGGCGTGTTGAGCCCGGCCCGCGCCAGGATGAGATCGGCGTAGTAATCGGTCACGCCCTCGCTCCACCAGAGGTTGACCGTACGCACTTCACGTTCGTAGTTGAACGGCCCGAGCTCAATGGGCCGGATGCGCTTCACATTCCAGGCATGGAAGAACTCGTGCGCGCTCACGGTCTGCGCGCCGCGTGGGTTACGCGCCAGCGTCTCCGTGGTCACCCCGATAGTCGTGGAATTCAGATGCTCGAGGCCGCCGCCGCGACCGCCGACAAAGATGTAGGTGTAGTCCCGATATGGTGCGCCGCCGAAAATGAGTAGCGCCATCGTCGAAATGCGCCGCAGCATGTTCACGAATGCGGCGGGCGCGGCGGCGCGCGCACCGCCGAGATCCACGACCGCGCGGTGTGGCGTCCCCGCGGCCCTGAACGCATACGAGAGAAACTCGCCGAGCAGCATCGGCGAGTCGATGAGCACATCATAGTTGGGCGCCGTGAATGTGATGCTGTCGCTGGTCGTAGGTGTGAGTCCGGTCGCGATCCTCCATCCCGGCGGGACCTCGAAGGCGAGCGTCGCCGGCAGCTGCTTGAAGCCATCGAGATACATGAACGTGCGCGGCCCATCCACCATGCCGGAGGTCCCACGCAGAAACCAGCGGTTGTTGGGCCGGCGCCAGGCGACCGAGTCACGGAGTCCGGCCGTGTAGCGGACGGTGAGGAGTTGCGTTCCCTGGGTGTCGATCACCCACGAGTTCGGCGAATCCTGGTGGACCGGCAGGCGGTCCGCGGCACGCGTGACAGCTTCAAAATCGCCGATGTTCGTGCCCGAATTCATCAGCTGGTAGGCGCCCGGAGCCCACGCGGGAATGACGAGACGGCTGGGGTTTGGAGGATTGGTGATGTGGAGCTCGACCAAATAAGCGGAGCGATCGGTCGGGACGGTGAGCGTGTATGAGAGCTGGGGAGCAGAGTCTGACGCGCAGGCGAGCGCGACGAGCAGCGGGATCAAAGCGCGACCTGTACCACCCGGTCCTTACCCGCCTTCTTCGCATCGTACATCGCCTGATCCGCCCGCCGAATTAGGTCATCCGTATTGGCATCCGTGGCCGTGCATGACACGACGCCAATACTTGCCGTCACATTCGGCGTCCCCCTGAACACATTGCGGAGTCCCGCGATCAGCCGCTTCGCCGCCGCGTCCGCAAGCGCGGCGTCCGTCTCGGGCATGAGGACCGCGAACTCGTCGCCGCCGAGTCTGCCGACGACGTCGGCGTGACGCACCGACGACCGCATCGCATCGGCGACGAGCCGCAACACGGCGTCGCCGGTATGATGGCCGTGCGTGTCGTTGATCACCTTGAAGTTGTCGAGATCCATGTACAGCAGCGCGAGCGGCCGCGGATAGCGGCGGTTGCGATCGAGCTCCTGGCCCAGCCGGTCGACGAAGGCGCGCGCGTTCAGGACGTTCGTGAGCTGGTCCTGGGTGACCAGGCGGGCGAGCTGCGCCTGGCTCCGCCGCAGCGACTGCAGGCCCGCCATCGCGACGCCGAGCACGGCGAGATAGGCCAGCCCGTTCAGAATGCGCCACAGCATGGGCATGTCCGCCGGCATCTGCACCCAGGCGATCGCCTCCCGGAATACCGTGGTGGTGGCGGCAAAAACGATTCCCCAGGCCAATCCCTCGGTCCAGGTGACGAGCAGAACCGGGATGGTATACAGGATGCCGAACCGCGCCGCGGGAGGCGTGACAGCGTTAACCCAATACACGAGGAGCGTAAGGAACACGTAGCCGACCAGGCGCAGCGGCTGGCGCACGCCGGGTGACGGGAGAGCAGCCATCAGTATGGAGGCTCCGCGACGTGACGCGGATCGTCGAGGATCAGCGCCTGGAGCGAGGTCCCCACGGGCACCGTGGACATCTCGGCCGGGACGATCAGCAGGGCGTTCGCGTGCGTCATGCTGGTGAGAATGCCAGACCCCTGCGGGCCTGTCAAACGCGCCTCTCCTTCCTCCACTATGGCGCGGAGGAAGTGACGCAGTTTTGGCCCGAGCGTGATAGGTTCGCGGGCAGTGACCGGCACCGTTCTGCGAAAGGGCAGGGCATGCCCCTGCAGGCGACGGATGACGGGTCGCACGAACAGCTCGAAGGTTACCATGGTGCTGACCGGATTGCCGGGCAGCCCGATCCAGGGAATCCCGTTCAGCAGCCCGAATCCCACGGGCGCCCCCGGTCGCATGGCGATCCGCCACAGCTTCAGCTCCCCCCCGGATTCCTGCAGCACGTCGCGGACGAGATCGTGCTCCCCGACGCTGACGCCGGCGGTGGTCACGAGCAAATCGGCGTTCGCCGCGCCGCGCAGATGCTCGCGCAGGCTCTCCCTGGTGTCGCGTGCCACGCCGAGGTTGACCGGGACGGCTGACGAACGGCGAATCAGAGCATCGAGCGTGTAGGAGTTGGAGGTCGCGATCTTCTTGCCGGCGAGAATCTCATCGCGCCGGTCCAGATCGACGATCTCGTCACCCGACCCCATGAATGCCACCTGCGGCACGCGGTGCACGAGCGGCCGGTCGTGCGCGATCGAGGCGAGCACGCCGAGCTGTGCCGGACCAAGCGCCGTGCCTGCGGTGAGAACGACGGCCCCCTTTCGAATGTCCTCGCCGCGCCGCCGGATGTTTTTCTTCGCGTCCCGCGTATTGCTGATCCTGACGGTCCCGTTGGTTGACTGCGTGGTGTCTTCCTGGCGGATCACCGTGTCGGCGCCCTGCGGCAGCGGCGCGCCGGTGAAGATCCGGATTGCTTGCGCCTGTCCGAGGGACTTGTCGGGAAACTGGCCGGCCGCCACGGTCTCGATGACGGCGAGCTCGGTTACACCGCTCTCGCGCAAGTCCTGGCTGCGCACTGCATAGCCATCCATCGCCGAGTTGTCCCACGGCGGCAGGTCGATCGGACTGACGATGTCTTCGGCGAGCACCAGGTCCAGCGCCTCGCGCAACGGCCGGCGCTCGGCGGGAAGGGGCCGGACATCGCTGATGATGATCCGCGCGGCTTCGGCGGGAGTCATGGCGGGAGAATCTTGGCTTGGTCCCAAGCGAGATTCGCGATCGTGACGAGCCACGCCGTATCGCTGAAGCGAAACACCGGGAAGGGTGCCCGCAGCTCGCGATCGTCCGTCACCATGGCGATCCAGTCGGCCGGATCATGCACCGCGGGATCGAATACCGGCTTGGGACCGGCCACTTTGCGATACACCTCGATCTTCGGCAGCGGCGCGCGTTTGTATCCTTCGACCAGCACGATGTCGGCGCCGCTCAGGTAACGCCGCGCGAGCGTGATGGGATCGGCGTCTTGCTCCGTGTGCTCGAACAGCACGCGTTGTCCGGGTGCTTCGATCAGCACGCGCTCCGCCTTTCCCTCATGCCAATGCCGCCAGGTGTCCTTGCCCTTTTGATCCATGTCGGCGGGATGCGAGCCGTGCTTGATGGTCATCACACGTAGCTTGCGGCGCACCAGCTCGGCTGCGAGCGCGACGAGGAACGACGTCTTGCCCGCGTTCTTGAGCCCGATGATCGAGATCATCCGTGTCGCCGGGATAGCGCCTCCGCGCGCGCGAGGTCCGCGGGCGTGTTCACGTTGAAGAACAGCTCGTCGGGATCGCCGAACGCCTTGACCTCCGCGAGGGAGAGGATACCGACCCGCACGTCGGCGTGGAAGGAGATGGCCTGCAAGTCGCCACTGTCCAGCCGCCGCGCGATCGCGGGGGCACACGCCGGTCCGTAGACTGCGCAGAGCGGCTCCAGGCCACGCCGGCCGGAGCTCTCGGGAAGAAAGGCGTCATAGCCGCCGCCGGCGGCGCCGGCGACGAGTGCGCTGAGCAACGCCTCCGGAACGAACGGCATGTCCCACGCGACGCAGAGCACCGGCTCGGGACCAGCGGTCACCGCCGTGTAGATCCCGCCTAGACTGCCGAAGCCCGGCCGGCTGTCGGGAATCGTCCGCAAGTCCGGGCGCCACGATGCGGCGTCGGGTGCATTGGCGATCAACAGTGGAGGTGCAGCCGTTACGGTCTGTACGGCACCGGCGACGTGATCGAGAATGCGGCCACCGCCGACCGTCAGCAAACCCTTCGGCAATCCACCGTAGCGACGGGCGCCGCCTCCGGCGAGCACCGCGCCTCGCATTCTAGACTTTGAGGTGATCGTGTTCGATGGCGAGGCAGTGATCCATTACGAACGCGATCCCCGCTGCCTCGGCACGCCGCCCGGCGGCCGCGTCCACCACACCGAGCTGCAGCCAGATCATCTGGGGCGGCGGCCGCAGCGCGATGGCTTCATCGACGATCGCTCCGACATGCTCGCTGCGCCGAAATACGTCCACGATGTCAATCGCGTAGTCGCGTGCGGCCTCGGTGAGCGTTCGATAGCTCTTCTCGTCGAGGATTTCGCCGTGACCCGGATTGACCGGAACGATCTTGTAACCGGATCGCTGTAAATAGCGGGCGACGGAATTGCTGGGCCGCATCGGGTTGGGGGAAAGTCCCACGACCGCGATCGTGCGCGCGCCCCGGAGCAGGGCGCGGAGGGTCTCCGCCTCGGACGGCGTCATCCCTCGCGTTTGTGCACGTGCGGTGTGCCACTGACCGCGCGGCCGACGAGGACCATTCCGGAGCGCTCGGCGATCGTGACCGCGAGTGTGGACGGCACGCTGGGCGTCGCCACCCAGGCGAGTCCCGCGCGCGCCGCCTTGAAGGCCAGCTCAGCGGAAATGCGGCCCGTGACGAGCAGCCCGCGACCCGTAATCGGCGTCCGCGCGAGCACGGCACCGCCGATGACCTTGTCCACCGCGTTGTGTCGGCCGATGTCTTCGGCATGGAAGAGCAGCGTCGTGCTGTCGGTCAATGCGGCGGCATGGATACCGCCCGTTTCGTTGTAACGAGCGCCCGAGGCGAACAACTGCTTGAATAGCGCGCGTAACGTTTCCGGCGCGGGCGGCTCGCCGCGCAGCGGAGCCCTGCGACTCATCGCCTCAGGGTCAGCGAGCATCGTGGCGACCGCACCGCAGCCCGAGGCGAGCACCCGTTTGCGATTCTCGCCTTTCACCTGAGCGAGACGCTCGGGTTTCACGTCGGCCCAAAAGCCGAGGTCGGGCGCACAGGGACGCAGTTGCACCAGATCGTCGAGCGACCCGATGTAGCCCTCGCCGTGCAGCCAGCCGACCGCGAGCTCCTCGAGCTGGTCGGGCGTGCACATCCAGGTGACGGCTGGCTCGCCATTCACCTCCAGCCACACGGGCCACTCCTCGACCACAGCGGAGTCGGCGCGCATGCGGCCCGAGCGATCGCCCGGTTTACGATTCGCCGCGGTATTCGGAGTAGAGATGGGGACTCTCCTCGATGCGCACGCAGTGCAGGATCACGCCCGCCGGCAACGCGCCTGCGAGACGTTCCCAGACGTGAACCGCCAGCGCCTCTCCGGTCGCGACCCAGGTGCCGGCGGCGAACGGGGCGATGTCTTTGTTGATGTGTCGCCCGTCGAAACGCGCCACGACCTCACGCTGCAGCAACGCCTTGAGCGCCGGCAGGCTCATGACCCCACTGCGTGCCGGATCGAACACGCCCTTCACCGTCACCGCGCATTTGTATTGATGACTGTGATCGTCGGTCGCGCCCGCGAACTCGGGGGTGCTGGGGAAACGATGCGTGGCGGTGAACTCGACGACCCGCGTGAGATACGCTGTCGGCATCCTCTAGAATACCCGGACCGCGGTGGCCTTGAAAGAGAAGACGACGTTCCCGCCTGGCGCGAGCGCCAGATCCCGCGCGGCCTCCGCCGTCACGGCGGCCACAAGCTCGACCTCGCCCCCGCCCATGTCGGCTCGGACGTGCACGCCCGCGCCGCGCCGCTCGATCGCCATGCCGACCACTCGACCCTTGAACACGTTGCGGGCCGACGAGGCGAGCGGCTCCCGACTCACGAAGATGTCGGTCGGGGGGATCGCGAGCACCGCCGGACCAGCGCGCTCGGTGATCAGCACGATTTCGATGCCGCCGACGTGTACGTGCTTCATGCCATCGCCCGCCGGCAGCTCGACGCGAAACAGATTTTCCGGCGTCACGGGCGACAGGCGGCCGTCGGCGAGCGCGCGAATATCGTCGGCCCAGCGATAGGCATCTTCGAGTTGATGGGAGGCGATGCACACCGCAAACGGACGAGCGGCGCGCTCGGCCGCGAGCGCGCGGTAGAGGGCGCCCGCGGCAGCGCTGTCCGCCGAGCTCGCCGGCTCATCGAGCAGCAGCACGTCCGTTCTCAAGGCGAGCGCGCGCCCGACGGCGACCCGCTGGACCTCACCTTCGGACAGCTCGTGGCGGCGGCGGCCCAGCAAGGGGGCGAGTCCCAGCCTATCCACGACGTCGCCGATTATCCCGGTAACGGCTGTGCGTCCGAAACCTCGCACCTTGAGACCGTAGACCAGGTTATCACGCACCGTCCCGCGCAGCAGCACCGGTCGCTGCTCGACGAGTGTCACACGACGACGCAGGGACGCAGCCGGACGCCGAGGGACGACCGCGCCGTTCCAGAGCACGGATCCTTCCGTCGGACGTTCCAGGAGGGCCAGCAACCGGAGCAGCGTGCTTTTTCCGGAGCCGTTGTGGCCAACCACCGCTACCATCGCGGTCGGCGGCAGGGCGAAGTGCTCGAAATCGAGCACCACGCGTCCCCCGTAACGGTGCCGCACCGAGCGCAGCTCAACCACTGCCACGCCCTTGAAGGACCTGTAGCGCGATGTTGATGACGAGCGCCAGGATCACCAGCACGAGCCCCAGCGCCAGCGCCGTCCCGAAGTCACCCTGCGACGTGTACAGCGCCACGGCCGTGGTCAGCGTGCGGGTGGAACCACGGATGTTGCCGCCGAGGATCATCGCGGCCCCGACTTCCGCAACGACCTGGCCAAAGGCGGCGGTGATGACGGCGGCGAGCGCAAAGCGCGCTTCACGCGCGACGGTCCAGGCTGTGCGCCAGGGCCCGGCGCCAAGCGTTTCCGCGGTGCGCCGCACGCGGGGATCGACCCCTTGTACCGCGGCGGCGGACAGGGCCGCGGCGATCGGCAAGGCGAGCAGCACGTCGCCGGCCACGATGGCCTGCCAGGTGTACAGCCAGCCAAGGCCTCCCAGCGGCCCGCGCCGCGACAACAGCCCGTAGAGCAGCAAGCCGACGACGACGGTCGGGAAAGCGAGGGCAGTATTGACCATCGTGAGCGCGGCGCGCCGGCCCCAGAAGCGGCGCGTCGCCAGGAAGTACCCGAGCGGCAGTCCGACGGTGCAGGCGACTACGGTCGCGACGAGGGCAACTTTGACCGTCAGCAGGGCGATTCCGAAAACGTCGGAATCACCCGCCATCAGGAGCCCCCACGCGCGCCGCACTCCCTCGGCTAGAAAGTCCATCCGAGGCCGAGGGTGATCCAGGGATGCAATGTCCAGTCGGTGAGTTTGTCGGTCAGCGGGAGCACGCGCGAGCCGTCGGGCGCCAGCGGCGTGTGAAACGACACCGGATACTTGAGGCGCCAGAACAGCGCCCGCACATCGGCATTGAACGCCACACGCCGTGCCGGATACCACCGCACACCAGAAGCGAAGGCGAGTGTGAACTTGCTGCCGAACCGATAAAGGCTGCCCGTCGTGTCGCCCGGCGAATTCAAGTCGAAGACCAGACCGAGACCGGTGCCCACGTACGGCGCGACGCCGCGCCAGGTCTTTCCACCGGTCAGCCGGAGTAGCATGCCGATCTCCGCCTGCGCCAGGTCGGATTTCACCGGCCCCGTCCGCCGCGCTGTGGAATTCGAGTCGGCGTGCGGGTTGATGATGAAGCGGTCGCCGCGCAGGTAGGCGCCCGTGAACTGGAACTGCAGTGCGTGACCGGCGGGGATTTCCCAGCGCGCGCCGAACGTGAGCGCGTTACTCGTACCGGCTTGCACCTTGCCGCGATCCGCACCGAGGTGACCGACGAAGAACATCGGCCCGGCGTGCAGCGCGATGTCGTGATAGGGGGAGGTCCCGGGGTTGTGGCCAACCTGTGCGCACAGTTGGAATGTTGGCATGCTGGACAGAAACATTCCGACGATCATTCGCCGCATCAGTCGTTCTCCCTTAAATCGCGTCCGGTCATGTCCTTCGGCGGCTCAATACCCATGAGCTGCAAGATCGTTGGTCCGACATCGCGAAGCGAGCCACCGGCCCGTAGCGGTTGCGTGCCGGCACCTGCTCCGACCATGACGAAGGGCACAGGATTCGTCGTGTGCGCGGTGTGCGGGCCACCGGTCGCGGGGTCGATCATCAGCTCGCAGTTGCCATGATCCGCCGTCACCAACACCGTCGCGTTCGCCGCTTCGGCGGTCGTCAGGACCCGCGCAAGGCATTGGTCAACGGTCTCGACCGCCTTGACAGCCGCCGCCAGCACTCCGGAATGTCCGACCATGTCGCCGTTGGCGTAGTTGCAGAGGATGAAGTCGTGCTGCTTCGCGGTGATCGCTTTGCAGAGCACGTCGGTGACGCCCGGAGCGCTCATCTCCGGCATGAGATCATAGGTCGCGACCTTTTGTGACGGCACGAGCAGCCGCTCTTCGCCCCTGTAGGGCGGCTCGTATCCGCCATTAAAGAAGTATGTGACGTGAGCGTATTTCTCAGTCTCCGCAGTACGAAACATCGTCTTGCCGTGGTCAGAGAGTACCTCCGCGACGATGCGTGACAGGACGATCGGCTCGAAGGCGGCGGGAAAGGGCAGCGTCTCGTCGTAACGCGTCATCGTCGCCAGCCGCACCCTGGGACGGCCCTGCACGTCGAAGCCGTCGAAGTCCGGCACGGCGAGGGCGCGCACGATCTGGCGCATGCGATCGGCTCTATAGTTGAAGCAGAAGATGCCGTCGCCCTCCGTGATCAGGGGCGCGCCGCTGATGACGCGCGGTTTGACGAACTCGTCGGTCTCGCCGGCTTCGTACGCCTGCTTGATCGCGGTGATTGGGTCGGGGGCCGGGATCCCGACGCCTTTGACCATGGCGTCGTAGGCCAGCTTGGTGCGATCCCAGCGCTTGTCACGATCCATTGCGTAATAGCGGCCGATGACGGTCGAGACTGCAGGAGCCAGGAGCCGGGAGTCGGGGCCGGCTCTGCTGACTCCCGAATCCTGACTCCCGATTCCGATTTCGTTCAACAGCACGTCCATAAATCCCAGCGCGGACTTCGGCGGTGTATCGCGACCGTCGAGCCACGCGTGAATCGCGACCTTGACGCCGGCGCGGCGGCCCAGTTCGACGGCCGCGAGCAGGTGCTTGTCGAGCGCATGTACGCCGCCGGTGCCGATCAGCCCCATCACGTGCAACGTGCCGTCGTGCCGACGTGTGTCTTCCGCCAGTTGCACGAGAGCGGGGATGCGAAAGAACTCACCAGACTCGATCGACTGTGAAATACGCACGATGTCCTGCGGCACGACCCGGCCCGCGCCGAGGTTCAGGTGACCCACTTCGCTGTTCCCGATTTGTTCGTCGGGCAATCCGACGGCGAGGCCGGACGCTTCAAGCAGGGTGCGAGCCGGGCGCTGCCACAGCTTGTGCCACACCGGCGTGCTGCCGAGCTCGATCGCGTTGCCCTCGCGGCCGGGACGAAAGCCCCAGCCGTCGAGCACGATGAGGATGACTGGGGTGCGCGTGCCACGGGTCGTTGTCATATTGAGGGGGATGCAAGTTAGCCGGATCGTTCCGAGCCTACTAGCGGTTCTTGGCCTTGTCACGCCCGTCGGGCGCGCGGAGGCCGCCGCTGTCCAGGGTGGCGGCCGCTATCGCGTGACTGCCGACAACGCCTGGTTCTATCAGGACGTCGCGGGCCACCGCATCGCGCGTATCGCGCATGGCGCGATTCTGACGGGTGGAGGCGCAACCCGCAACGACTGGATTCAGGTCACGCTTGCAGGGTGGATCTTCGGGACGTCCGTCGGTCGCAGCGATCGCCCCGACTTCGATCTGATCGTCACGCGCACGCCGAACGAAAACTTGCGCGCGGCGCCCGCCGGCCCGTTGGTCGCCGAGCTCGCGCAGGGGTTTGGACTGAAACGCGCGTCACCGGACAGCAGCGGACGCTGGGTGCACGTGACACGCGACGGCTGGGTGCAGCGCAGCGCCCTCGCCCCCATGGCCGACGTCGTGGTGACGCGGACAGTAGACTCGAGCGAGAGCCCCGCGGACACTGGCACGGCTAGACCAACGCCGGGGCCACGCGCCGCCACCGACAGCATGCGCGTGGACTCAACGCGCGCCCAACCCGTGCGTATGACGACGCTCTATCGCGCCCCCGATGGTCCGGAAGCCGGTACCATCGCGACCGAGACGCCGCTGCGGGTCCTCAGCCGCAACGGCGAATGGACGCGCGTGCAGTTCGAAGGCTGGGTGAAGGGTGGTGATCTCCAGGCCGCGCCTGCCGGTGTGCTGGTCGGCGTCACCGCCGCCGAGCTGCGCGCCGAGCCGCAGCGTTACGTCGGCCAGGTGCTGCGCTGGAATCTGGAATTCATCGCGATTCAGAAAGCCGACGACTTGCGGCCCGACATTCCGAAAGGCGCGTCCTACGTACTGGCGCGCGGGCCCCTCCCGGAACGTGGTTTCGTGTACATCGTGGTGCCGGAGACCAAGCTCCCGGCGTTCCGGGCCCTGACACCGCTTACTCCGATGCAGATCATCGCACGCGTGCGGAACGGTCGCAGCCGGTACCTGGGCAACCCCGTCGTAGACCTGATTTCGCTCGAGGGCGGAGGAGGAGCTGGAACGCCATGAACGATATCCTGAACGAACGCATTCGCCGCAAACTCGACGTCATGCCGGACGAGCAGGCGTATCAAGTGCTCGACTACATCGAGTTCCTGGAGTCGAAATACTCGCAACGCTCGGCGGGTGCGCCTGCGTTCCAGAAGGTGGCCGAGACGCTCGAGGACACAATGCGCGCCGGCCGGGTGCCGGTCACCATTATTCGGGGGACAATGGATGCCGTGGGGAAGGCCGGGAAGTTCTTTGAAGGCCTCGCGGCGGCGGGGAAGGCCGCGGTCGAGGAGGCGACGCGCAAGAACCAACCCGAACAGCCGGTTGAGGAAACCAAGACGTCCCAGTAACTTCCGCCATGGGAACCTTCCGACCCGACGTCGCCCTCACGTTTGACGACGTCCTGCTCGTGCCCCGTCATTCGACGGTGCATCCCCGCAACGTCCAGGTCGCCAGCCGCTTCACTCGCGCGATACCGCTCAACATTCCGATCGTCTCCGCCGCAATGGATACCGTGACCGAGGCGGAGATGGCGATGGCCATGGCGCGTCTGGGCGGGATCGGCGTAATCCATAAGAACATGCCGGTCGACCGCCAGGCGGCCGAGGTGGACCGCGTCAAGCGCAGCGAATCGGGCATGATCATGAACCCGATCACGCTGGGACCGGACCGCCCGCTGCGCGAAGCGCAACAGTTGATGATGCGCTTCAAGATCTCAGGGGTGCCGATCGTCGATGGAGCAGGGAAGCTGGTCGGCATCATCACGAATCGCGATCTCCAGTTCGAGCGCGAGCTCGACCGGCCGATTCGCGACGTCATGACGAAGGAAAAGCTGATCACGGCACCGGTCGGCACGACGCTCGATGACGCGGAGCGCCTGCTCGCGAAGCACCGGATCGAAAAGCTGCCCGTCGTGGACAAGCAGGGATTATTGAAGGGCCTCATCACCATCAAGGACATTTTCAAGCGCCGGCAGTATCCCGCCGCCAACAAGGATCAGCACGGCCGGCTGCGCGTCGCTGCGGCCGTCGGTGGGGCGCCGGACGCGCGCGCGCGCGCTCAGGCGCTGCGCGACGCCGGTTGCGACGTCATCGTCGTGGATTCCGCGCACGGGCACAGCCAGGGCGTGCTCGACACGGTCGCCTGTTTGCGCGAAGCGTTTCCCGATGCACAGCTCGTCGCGGGCAACATCGCGACCGAATCAGGGGCGCGCGCACTCGTCGAGCGCGGCGTGGACGCCGTCAAGGTCGGCGTCGGACCGGGATCGATTTGTACGACGCGCGTCGTCACCGGCATCGGGGTGCCGCAGATCACAGCCATCGTCGACGCCGTCCGCGGGGCCGGAGACATCCCGGTCATCGCCGACGGCGGGATCAAGTACTCTGGCGATGCGGTGAAGGCGCTGGCGGCCGGCGCCGCGAGCGTGATGATGGGCTCGATGCTGGCGGGGACGGAAGAGAGCCCCGGCGAATCGTTCCTCCTCGAAGGACGGCGCTTCAAGGTGATCCGCGGCATGGGCAGTCTGTCCGCGATGGAAGAGGGCTCGGCGGATCGCTATTTCCAAGAGGGCGAGGTCTCGCTGCAGAAGCTGGTGCCCGAGGGAATCGAAGGACGGGTGCCGTACCGGGGTCCGGTGGCCGACGTGATCTTCCAGATGGTCGGGGGGCTGCGGAGCGGAATGGGGTATTGCGGGGTATGTGATATGGCTGCGCTGCGCACGGAAACCGAATTCATCCGGATCACGACCGCGGGGCTGCGTGAATCTCATCCACACGACGTCGTCATCACGCGAGAAGCCCCGAACTACAGTCTGTAGTCTCGTCGTGCTGCTGGCCGCACCGGGGCTGCTGCTTGCGCAACAGCAGGCTGACAGCTCGTATCCGCCGCCTGCGTTCGCCCCTCTCTCCGACCGCTATACCATCGACGTCGACGCGCTGACCAAAAACGGCGCGGCGCGCACGCTCAGCGACGTGCTCACGAGCCAGGTGCCGGGCCTGCTCGTGATTCCCGGCGGCGGCTTGAACGGTGGCGGCTCGCAGGTCCGCTTTGCGGGAGTCCGCTCCCTCATTTCCGATCTCCCGCCGCTGATCCTGCTCGACGGCATCCGCATCGACGCGCACGAGAACGACTCGCAGCTCACCGTCGGAGGCCCCGGCCCCTCACGTCTCGACGATATCCCGATCGAAGACGTGCAGTCGATCGAGGTGCTCGAGGGACCGGCCGCGACGGCGATTTATGGCCCCGGGGCCGCGGCGGGCGTCATCCTCATCCACTCCAAAGCCGCGCGCACCGGCGCGATCCGCGTCCAGGGCTTTGCCGAGGGCGCCATGCGAGCTATTCCCGAGCGCTGGCCGGCGAACTATGGCGGCGTCGATCTCGATAACCCCGACAGTCTGCTGCGGACCGGCGGGTGTAGCCTCGTGGTCCAAGCCGCGGGGCAATGCGTGCAGGACGGCCTGCAGTCGTTCAATCCGCTGGTCGCCCGGAATCCGTTCGGTGCCGCGCCGCGCCGGCAGCTCAGCCTGAGTGCCGCCGGCGGACCGCGCTGGGGTGCGTTCCGGCTGTCCGGCAATCTCGACGCCGACGCGGCCGCCTACGACGTCCCAGCCGTGACGTGGTCCGACGATTACCACCACTGGAATGTCGGCGGAGGCGCCACGCTGCATCCCTGGCGCAACGTCGAAATCGGCGCGAGCGCGACGCAGATTTCCAGCAACCTGCGGCTTCCCATCTACGAGCCCGTGCTGGCCGCGCTGATGGGGCCGAGCGACTCGACCGGGTTCAGCTGGGGTCGGGCGTTTCAGAGTCCGGGGACGCAGAAGCTCGATCGCACCCTCGCCAATGTGCAGATCCTCGCCACGCCTCTGCACTGGCTCGCGATCCAGGGGACGTTCGGAAGCGATGACATCGGGCAACACGAGCGGAACCTCGTGTCCACGCTCCTGACCACCGGCGATCGTGTCGTGCGAGACCGGACGTTCGCGCTGAAACTGACGGCGGCGAATCGGATCTCCAGCGGGATGCGGCTCACCTCGGCCATTGGAGTCGAGCGCCTGCAGAACCGTGAGAATGCGGCATTCTTTCAGGGGTCCGGTGGCGGGTATACGTCGCAACAGTCGCGGCTGCACCGGCGCTGGTTCAGCGTATACGGCGTCGAGCGGGTGGGCATTCGCGACCGGTTCTTCGTGACCGGCACGCTGCGCCATGACGATCTCCACGAGTATTCCCCAGGAGATCAGACGAACCCCAGTCTCGCCGTCGACTGGATCCTCAGAACCGAGCGGCCAAGCGCGCTCGGCAGGCTGGCGATTCGTGGCGCCTATGGAAGGGCGAGTCACGCCTTTCCGCAGAATCTCCAGGTCGTGTTTGTCGCGCCATTCCAGCCCACACCCGCGCCACTCAAGCCCGATCGCACGCGTGAGTGGCAGGTTGGCGCGGATGCCGCCGGACTGTCGGGTCGGTGGCACGCGAACGTGTCGTTCTACGATCTGCGGTCGCAGGCTCTTCAGTACTTCGGCGTCTCGCTCCCGAGCGGCGGCCCGTCATTCGTCTACGCCCCGGGCGCGGTCATCAGAAATCGCGGCGTGACCGCCGCACTGTCGGCAAACCTGATCGATCGGCCGGGCTGGGGATGGACGACGCAGCTCTCGCTGTGGGGAAACCGGAATCGTATCGTCCGGGGCAGTCCAACCACCATCGCGGTGAGCGGTATCCGCTATACCGGGCAGCGCGAGCTGGTCGGCTACCCCGCCGGCGGGTACTGGGCCTGGCCGATCGCGTTTGCTGACAGCAACAGCGACGGAATTATCGGGGCAAACGAGATCTCGTACGCGACGTCACAGGTCTGGGTGGGAACGCCTTATCCGACGCAAGGCGCGGTGTTGACTTCGTCGTGGCGGGTGGGACAGCGGTGGCATGTCTCGGCCACGCTCGACTATCGCGCGGGGCAGACCCTATTCAATCAGACCGCGCAGCTGCGGTGCGATTATGCCGTCTGCCGCGATCGCTACGATCCCACGACGCCGCTTTCGCGGCAGGCCAATGCCATCGCCGCGTACACCGACCCGCCAGCCTACTTCGAGAATGCCGACTACCTGAAGCTGCGCGAGCTCGCCATCGTATTCGACGTTCCCGAGCGTCTCGCGGCGCATTTCGGCGCGCGCGCGGCCAGCATCATGTTCGGTGGCCGCGACCTGGCGACCTGGACCAGCTACTCCGGGGCCGATCCGGAAACGGGCAGCTTCGGCCGGAGCGCGGGGACGCCGATGATGGTCGGCGACTTCGCCACGGTCCCGCTCCCCCATTCCTGGACGGTGCGTGTAAGACTTTCCTACTGACCGCCTTCCTCTATTGACAGATCGCCGGCCCCGGCGAACCTTGGGGCGGTCCCCGCCGTCGAATCGTCACCTTTCGAACGGAGTTCGCATGAATCTGTTTCGCCGGAAAAGCGTCACCGACTTGCAGACGGAAGCGCTCAGCGATCACAGCCTCAAGCGAGCCCTGGGGGCGTTGAACCTCACGCTGCTGGGCATCGGCGCGATCATCGGAACCGGCATCTTTGTGCTCACCGGAACGGTCGCCGCGTTGAACTCCGGTCCGGCGGTGGTGCTGTCCTTCGCGCTTGCCGGCATAGCCTCCATCTTCGCCGCGCTCTGCTATTCGGAGTTCGCCTCGCTCGTGCCGATGGCCGGAAGTGCCTACACCTACGGCTACGCGACATTGGGAGAGTTTGTCGCGTGGGTCATCGGCTGGGATCTGGTACTCGAGTATGCACTCGGCGCCGTGACCGTCGCGATCGGGTGGTCGGGTTACGTGGTGTCGTTCCTGCACGACGTCGGGATCAACGTGCCGTGTGCATGGTCGGCGGCCCGCGGCACCCTCGCCGCCTGCGCGGACGGTACGCAAGTGACCGCCGTCTTCAATCTGCCTGCCGTCATCATCATCGCCATCGTGACCACGCTGCTCGTGATCGGGATCAAAGAGTCGGCGAACGTCAATAACGTCATCGTGTTCATCAAGGGAGCGGTGGTCATCCTCTTCATTATTGCAGCGGCGCACGCGATCAACACTGCGAACTGGCACCCGTTCATCCCGCCGTCCGAGGGCGGTAGCAAGTTCGGGTGGAACGGCGTCATGGCGGGCGCCGGAATCGTGTTCTTTGCCTACATCGGATTTGACGCCGTCAGCACGGCCGCCCAAGAAGCGAAGAATCCTCAGCACGACATGCCGATCGGCATCATCGGATCGCTGCTGATCTGCACGGTGCTGTACATCCTTGTGTCCGGAATCGCGACCGGCGTCGTGCCGTTCCGCGATCTCAACGTGCCGGATCCGATCGCCGTCGCTGCCGATCGCGCCGGTCTCGGCTGGATGGCAACGTTGATCAAGCTCGGAGCCATCGCGGGACTTTCATCCGTGATTCTGGTCATGCTGCTCGGGCAGTCCCGCGTCTTCTACTCGATGTCGCGCGACGGCCTGCTCCCCCCGTTCATAAACAGGGTCCACCCGAGATTCCAGACGCCGTACATCACGTCGATCGTGACCGGCGTTGTGGTGGCGTTTTTCTCGGCGATTCTGCCGATCCGTGACGCCGCGAGCCTCGTGTCGATCGGCACGCTACTCGCCTTCGTAATCGTGTCGGTCGGGATTCTCGTCCTCCGGCAGCGCGAGCCTAACCTGCCGCGTGTGTTCCGAACGCCGGCGGTGTGGCTGGTCGCGCCGCTGGGAGCGTTGTCTGCGCTCTACCTGATGGTGAGCCTGAGCGGCCGCACGTGGGCACGGCTGGGCATCTGGTTCGTGATCGGTCTCTTCGTGTACTTCCTCTACGGTGTGCGCCACTCGCGGTTGGCGGCAGGGAGTACCGGCGGTCGCGCGCAGGCCCCGGGCGCCCCCACCCCTCCGGTCCCGCCACGTCGCTAGTAGCGCACTCGCGCCTGCCGTAACCCGACCAAAAGAGTTAGATCAAAGGTCTGGTTATGGCAGGCCGCGAGGAGAAGGCGATTATCTTTTTAAGATGAATTCGAACGGCGTTCCCGTTCCGCCTGCCCGCGCGCAGGCGGCGCGCGACGTGGCGGTCGCGCTCACTAGCGCCCGACACGTCGTGCTGACGACGCACGTGAACGCCGACGGTGATGGAATCGGGAGCGAAATCGGGCTGTGGTACCTGCTGCGCGACCGCGGGATTTCGGTCAGTATCGCCAATCCCACCGCCATTCCCGATCGCTTTCAGTTCCTGATTCCCGCAGGAGCAGATGCGAGCGACCGCGCGGCGCGTGAGATCGAGCGCGCCGACGTCGTCGCATCCCTTGACATCGGCGACCTCAGCCGGCTGGGCAGTCTGGCGGCCGTCATCAGCAAGCGGCAGCCGCCGTTCGTGTGCATCGATCATCACGTCAGCCCGGTCAAGCTGCCGGCCGGGCCCTCCCTCATAGCACCGGACGCGACCGCCACGGCCGAGCTGGTGTTCGATCTTGCCTCGGTGGCGGAATGGCCGCTCACGCCCGAAGTCGCGCAAGCGCTGTACGTCGGATTGCTGACCGATACCGGTGGATTCCGGTTCTCGAATACCACCGCTCGCGCGCTGCGCGTCGCGGCCGCGCTGCTCGAGCGCGGCGTCGATCCCGAGGCGATCTATGCGTCGGTATACGCCAGCGCGCCGGAAGGGCGCGTGCGCCTGCTCGCCGAAGTGCTGCAGACGCTGGTCGTGGAGCCCGACGTCGGCTTGGCGTGGGTCAGCGTGCCCGCGGACGCGTTGCGCCGTCACGACGTGACGGCCGATGATCTCGATGGCATCGTGGAATTTCCCCGCTCGATCGCGGGCGTCCGGATGGCGTTACTGTTCCGGCATATCGGCAACGGCCGCATCAAGGTCTCGTTCCGCTCGATGGGCGCGGTGGACGTCGCGGCACTGGCACACCAGTTCGGCGGCGGTGGTCACCTCCGCGCGGCGGGTGCGTCGCTGCCGGGCACGATGGCTGATGTCGAAGAGCAGGTACTGAACGCGGCCCGCCGTTTTCTCACAAACGGGGGGGGGAGCCAAACCTCGTGAGCACGACCGATCTCAAGGCCCAGGTCGAGCAGGCGCTGGCCGCAGTCACCAACCCGCGCCACGGGCGTGACATCGTGTCCGCCGGAATGGTGCGCGATGTCACAATCGATCCCTCCGGGGCCGTTACGTTCACGTTCGTGCTCACCAGAGAGGATCCCGGCTCGTTAGCGCGGCAAGCGCGCAAAGCCGCCGCGGCCGTGCCGGGCGTGAGTGGCGTGCAGATGAACGTCGTAGACTCGGCCGGGGCTGGGGGACGCCAGGCCCCCGCAGACGGACCGTCCGCCCGCCCCGCCGCTCCGACGCCCCCCCCTCCGCCCACGCCCGACGAGATGCCGTCCCTCGGCAAGGTGCTGGCGATCTCGAGCGGCAAGGGCGGGGTCGGCAAGTCCACTGTGGCGGCAAATCTCGCCGCCGCGTTGGCGCGCGACGGGCACCGCGTGGCCCTTATGGATGCCGACATCTACGGGCCCAACATCCCGCGCATGTTCGGCGCAAATGCCAAGCCCGAAGTCCAAGGCGGCAAGATCCAGCCGCTCGAGGCGCACGGCGTGAAACTCATGTCCCTCGGGTTCATCGTGGAGCGTGACGCGCCCGCGATCTGGCGCGGGCCCATCATCATGAAGATCATCACGCAATTCATTCGCGACGTGGCCTGGGGGGAGCTGGACTACTTTCTGGTCGATCTCCCGCCCGGCACCGGTGACGCGCAGCTTTCGCTCACCCAGATTGTGCGCCTGCACGGCGCGATCATCGTGACCACGCCGCAAGAGATGGCGGTCGGCGATTCGCTCCGCGGCGCGAAAATGTTCGAGCGGGTCGGGGTGAGTGTGGTTGGTATCGTCGAGAACATGAGCTATTTCGTCTGCCCCGATTGTCACCAGCGGTCTGAAATCTTCCTGGCGGGCGGCGGCAGCCGGCTGGCGGCGGAACTCGGCGTCCCGTTGCTGGGGCAGATTCCGCTGCAGGCGGGCATGGCGGAGCTCGCCGATCGCGGCGAGCCGATCGTCGTGAGACAGCCCGAGTCGCCGGCCGGCATCGCCTTGCGCGAGCTGGCGCGGACTGTCAGCGCGCGCACGGCCGGGCTGGCCGCCGTGCCTCGCTGACGTGCCGGCGCTCGTCGCGGTCGCGCTGCTGCTTCAGAGCGCTCTCGCTCTTCCGGGCTCTTCCAACACGCGGGATTCAAACCCCGAGGCGCTGCGCGCGTTGCGCGCGGGATTGGACACGCTCTACAGCGGGGACTTTGCCGGCGCCGCGAGCTTTTTCACTGAGCTGGCGACGCGCGATACCACGGATCCGGCGCCGCTCGTGTTCCAGGCCGGCGCGTACATCTGGTGGGCGTCCGCCAAGGACTCCGCCGACTTCGAGCTCCAACGCATCGATTCGCTCCTGGGCGCCGCGCTCGCGCGCGCGCGCGCGGCCGGCAAGCCGGGAGATTTCTGGCTCGCGACCGCGCTCGGCTATCGCGCGCGCCAACGCGAAGAACACGGGCATGGCTATAGTGCGGCCAAAGACGCGAAAGCGATGCGCGATATCTATCGTCGCCTACTGGCTGCGGATTCTACGTGTGCTGACTGTTACCTGGGGTTGGGCGTGTACGACTACGGGCTCGCGCGCGCCGGAGCCTTTGCACGCTTCTTCGCGCGCCTCATCGGCTTGGGGGGCGGCAACGCCGAACGGGGAATCCGGTACATGCGTCGCGCCGCGCACGACGGTGATCTGGCGCAGGTCGAGGGTACCTGGGTGCTCGCCGCGGCCTTGATGCGCGAAGCCGCGCGCGATCCGGCGGGTCGTGCCGTCCTCGAGCAGGAGGCGCGCGGTTACGTGGAAGGACTGGCCACGCGCTATCCACACAATCCTGTGTTTCAACGATTTTTGCAAGAGGTGTCACCCTCTGGTAAGACCTCAGCGGCGGAAACGATAGGAGCGCCGGCTGGTGGCGCGCCGGCCGTGATTGTCCCGTCGCCCATCGGCGGGCGAGGGGCGCAGGGGGGGCAGGGTGGGCGTGAGCGCGGCGAGCTTGCCGAGCATGTTGTGGATGTGACTCTTCACGGTGTTTGTCGCGATGTTGAGCCGCTGTGCGATCTCTTTGTTGCCCAATCCCGCCGCGATCAGCTCTTTGATCTCTTGCTCCCGCTTCGTGAGCCGAACCGTACCGGCCGGGGGCGCGACGCCTCCAGCGCTTGTAAGGGAGCAAATCGCCTTCATGATGAAGGCGCTGTCGCCGTTCGCGACATCGGCGTCGAGCAACACGTCGCGGATCACTCGGTTGTCTTCGACGACCAGTACGCGAATGCACGTGGCTGGTCCGGGCGTCGCGCCCGCGCGACGCTCGCCGAGGCGAATGGTCCAGGGCACACTCCACCTCCCTCTTCGGACGTAAGGTATTTGGCGCCAGGGACCAGTGGCAGCCATCGCGGGAGCGAGGTTTGAGGGGTGGCGAATCCCTCTTTTGGCTTAGACCGGATGAATCAATCAGTACGCCGTGTGCTCCTGCTGTTCGGCCTGGCCGCGGTCTATTTCGTCGCTGCGAAACTCGGTTTGCGATTCGCCTACATCAACAGCAGCGTCACCACGGTCTGGCCGCCGGCCGGCATCGCCCTGGCTGGCTTCGTCCTGCTCGGGTACCGCGTGTGGCCGGCGATTCTCGGCGCCGCGTTCCTCGCGAACGTCACGACCACCGGCGCCGTGCTACCCTCCATCGGCATCGCGATCGGCAATACGGCCGAGGGATTGCTCGGCTCCTACCTCGTCAACCGGTTCGCTCGGGGCGGGCGGGTCTTTGATCGTGTAGGCGACATCGTCCGATTTACCGCGCTGGCGGCGCTCGTCAGTACCATCGTCTCCGCGTCGATCGGAGTGACCTCGCTGGCGGTTGGCGGCCTGATGTCGTGGACCGATGCGCCACGCGTCTGGCTCACGTGGTGGCTGGGCGACGCGGTGGGCGACATCGTCATCGCGCCCGCGCTGATTCTGTGGATCGGGGTCAAGCCGGCCCCCCGCTGGAATCGGGCGCAGTTCTTGGAAGCACTCGTGGTCGCCGCCGTCAGCGCCCTCGTGACGTTCGCGATGTTCGGGGGTCTGTTTCCCTCACGCCATTATCCGGTTACCGTGTTGCTGTGGCCGGTGCTGATCTGGGTCGCCTTCCGCTTCAGCCCGCGCGAAGCGGCGAGCGCCATGCTCATTGTTTCCGCGATCGCCATCGGGCGCACGCTGCAGGGGGTGGGTCCGTTCTCCGCCTATGCCGCGAACGAACGGCTCGTGCTGCTCCAGGTCTGGACGGGCATCACCGCCGCAACGAGTCTCGTGCTGGCCGCGGTCGTCGCTGTGCAGCGCGAGCTGCAGGGCACGTGGCGCGAGCTTGCCGTCACCGATGCGTTGACCGGGCTCGCCAATCACCGCCAGCTGACTCAGGCGCTCGAGGCCGAGATCCGCCGCTCCCGGCGTACCGGCCAGCCGATGGCGGTGGTGTTGCTCGACCTGGACGGCTTGAAGCAAATCAACGATCGCCATGGCCACCTGGCCGGGAGCATGGCGATCCGCCGCGTGGCCGAGGCACTGCTTGGGTCGTGCCGCGCGACAGACACGGCGGCCCGCTTCGGCGGCGACGAATTCGCCCTGATTCTGCCCGAGACGGGCGAAGCCGCCGCCTGGCACGTGGCCCGAGGTGTGGCGGACCGGCTGGCCACGGATGCCGAAAAGCCGAACTTGTCGATGTAGCAGTGTACCCCGGCCACGGTGAGACCGTCGAGGCACTCCTAAACGCAGCCGATGTCGCGTTATACGAGACCAAGGAACGCCGCAAGGCCAGGGCTGCAGGGCTTGCTCCCTAACCGGCCACCCATAGGTTTTGAGCCATGGACACCAAGAAAAGCATGAGCGTATCGACCCGGGCGTCCGATCCCCAGGCGCTGTCCGAGTCGTCGGCCGGGTTGCTGCGCGAGCTGGTCGCGCACCTGCGACAGAACCGCACGCAGCTGCGCGAGGAATGGGCGCGTCGCATCACGCGGGCGGAGCTGCTGACGGCGATGACGGAAGAGGAAATCTTCGCCGAAGCCACCGCGGTCTACGACAACTACGTGGAAGCGCTCGAGACCGGGACCTTCGAAGCCCTGCAGGCGTACTCGCGGCGACTCTCGGAGCGCATCATTCCGCGGGGCGTCGAAACCGACGAAGTCGTCGGCATCGTGCTGCTCCTGCGTGACGTGCTCGCCCGCTCGCTGTTCACCAAGTACCAGGACAACGTCGAAAAACTGAACCGGATCTTAGACAGCTACGAGCCCGCGGCGAACCGCATCGCGAACACCGTGGCCGTCGGATTTGTGGAAGAGCGCGAGCGCATCATCCGGCAGCAACAGGAAGCGATCCGGGAGCTGTCCACGCCGGTGCTCCAGGTGCGCGAGCGGCTCCTCATCTTGCCCATCATCGGCGTCATCGACCCGCAGCGCGCCCGGCAGCTGACCGAACAGCTATTGCGTGCGATTCGGGCCAACCGCGCAAAAGTCGTCGTGATCGACGTGACCGGTGTGGCGGCGATGGACTCCGGTGTCGCGAACCACTTGGTGCAAACGGTCGAGGCGTCGCGCCTGCTGGGCGCCACCGTCATCGTGACCGGCCTGTCGCCCGAAATCGCGCAGACCCTGGTGACGATTGGCGTGGACCTGAGCGAAATGGCCACGGTCGGTGACCTGCAGGGAGGTATCG